>Ga0310691_10001726_pt1 | contig 32087 bp, 24 predicted proteins | sample 176DNAGHGlowgp2_FD_203887 | JGI IMG/M metagenome (GOLD analysis project Ga0310691, IMG submission 203887) | Sheep rumen microbial communities from Palmerston North, Manawatu-Wanganui, New Zealand - 1766 DNA GHGlow gp2 (v2) (version 2) | ecosystem: Host-associated > Mammals > Digestive system >... | reverse complement strand
GCGGTATATCTGACTGGCGTGGGCTTCTCCAATAAGTGGATGAACAAGGCAACGAGCGTGCTCTGTACGGGCGGCCGGCGTGCCTTTGTGGGACAGAACATCTATACCAAGGGTGCCTGCTACCGTGCCGTGGGCGGCGATTACAGCGATTTTTATGATCGCTTCTTCATTGATACCGCCGAGAATGTCCTCTTTGATGTGGGCATTTCTCTGGAGGATGAAAAGGATACCTTCGTTCCCATCACCCTTGGCGGCCAGCAGTGGTACAATACCCAGGGAGGAATCGTGGTCATTCTGGATGATACGGACAAGCTGACCATCATCTACCGGAACCGTCTGTCGGGCGAAGAAAAGCGGGAGACCGTGCGGATTCACGGCATCCCCAAGCGGCCCAATAAGACAACCAAGCTGTCTATCCATGTGGAATTTGACAGTCCGGGCGAGGGTGCGGTGATCATTCGGGACATGGGCTTCGGCAAGCTCTTCCCCACCACCAATAAAATCTACAGAAAGGAGTTCAGTGTATAATGTCGAAGATCATTTTATGCACATCCAAACAGGCAAAGACTCCTTTCGTTTTCCTGAATACGAAGGTGGAGATCTACACCTATGAGGAGCTCTGCTTTTACATTTTCAACAACACGGTTCTGATCAGTAAGACGACGCTTTCGGATAAACTGGTCAGCTGGATCCGCGAGGAGCTGGGAATGGATGCTTTGGCGGACCGTCTGGCGGGACTTCTCAATAAGAGCGTCAGTGCACAGGATATCCTGATCGAGATTCTGACGGCCGGCGATTATTACAGTGCGGATGAAATTCACGATTATTCCGCGGCCTGGCAGAAATACCGGAAGTTTTCGCCTGACCACAGGCTGAAGCTGAAGGCGGATGCGTATCTGGGCTACCGGCGTTATATTAAGGCGGCAACACTTTACGATACCATTCTGGACCGGGAAGAGGAGATTGACGACAAGGTTTTTATCGGCAATGTGCTGCATAACCGTGCCGTGGCTGCGGCCAATAACCTGGAGACCGATGATGCGAAGGCGTTCTTCCTTCGTGCCTACAGCATGAACGGGAATGAGGAATCGCTCCGCGAGTACTTTTACATGATCGCGGTCACCTCGGATACGGCGACCCTGCGCAGCGAGATCCGGCAGCATGGTCTGGACGATGAATTCTTTGAGACCATCATGAGCGAGATCGGGGATTCCAAGGACGATGTGCGCGAGATGACCATCTTTACGATGCTGCAACGCGCCGTCTACAACCGCCTGAATAAGAACATGACCGATTACGATAAGCGAATGGATATCATCCTTGGCGAACTGAAGGATGATTTCCGCGAGCAGGCCATATAATAAGATTATTAAATTTTATACACACAAAGGACAAATAAAGGCATGAAAGAACTTGCAAAAACGTACAACCCGACAGACATTGAAAAAAGACAGTATGAGAAATGGATCGAAAAGGGCTATTTCCACGCAGAAGTGGATAAGAGCAAGAAGCCGTTTACGATCATGATGCCGCCGCCAAACATCACAGGCCAGCTGCACATGGGACATGCACTCGATAATACGATGCAGGATATCCTGATCCGTATGAAGAGAATGCAGGGCTACAATGCACTGTGGCAACCGGGTACAGACCATGCGGCCATTTCTACCGAGGTTAAGATCATCAATGCCCTGAAGGAACAGGGAATCGATAAGAAGGATCTCGGCCGCGAGGGCTTCCTCGAGAGAGCCTGGGAGTGGAGAAAAGAGTACGGCGGACGGATCGTTAACCAGCTGAAGCGTCTGGGTTCCTCCGCAGACTGGGAGAGAGAACGTTTCACCATGGATGAGGGCAATAACAAGGCCGTCAACACGGTGTTTAAGAAGCTCTATGATAAGGGCTGGATCTACAAGGGCTCCCGGATCGTAAACTGGTGCCCGGTCTGTCAGACATCCATTTCGGATGCCGAGGTTGAGTACGAGGAGCAGGAAGGCCATTTCTGGCATATCAATTATCCGGTTGTCGGCGAAGAGGGCCGTTTTGTGGAAATCGCGACCACGCGTCCCGAAACCCTTCTGGGTGATACGGCAGTTGCGGTGAATCCGGAGGATGAACGCTATAAGGATATCATCGGCAAGACACTCCTTCTGCCGCTCGTGAATCGGGAAATCCCCGTGGTTGCCGACAGCTATGTCGATAAGGACTTCGGAACCGGCTGCGTGAAGATCACGCCGGCGCACGACCCCAACGATTTCGAGGTCGGAAAGCGTCATGATCTGGCTGAGATCAATATCATGAACGATGATGCCACCATCAACTGTCCGGGAACCCGGTATCATGGCATGGACCGCTATGTGGCAAGAGAGGCCGTTCTGGAGGATCTGACCACACAGGGGCTTCTGGTCAAGGTGGTTCCGCATACCCATAACGTAGGTACCCATGACCGCTGCGGCACAACGGTAGAGCCGATGGTAAAGCCCCAGTGGTTTGTGAAGATGAGTGAAATGGCAATTCCGGCAAAGAAGGCTGTTGAGGATGGCAAGATCCGCCTTGTTCCGGAACGAATCAATAAGGTATATTACAACTGGCTCGACAATATCCGCGACTGGTGCATCTCCCGTCAGCTTTGGTGGGGACACCGGATTCCGGCCTGGTACTGCCAAGATTGCGGCGAGGTCATCGTGGATATGTCCGCGCCTTCCGTCTGCCCGAAGTGCGGCTCCGTACATCTCAGGCAGGACGAGGATACGCTGGATACCTGGTTCTCCTCGGCACTCTGGCCTTTCTCCACACTGGGCTGGCCGGATACCGAACGGGAAGACTTCAAGTACTTCTTCCCCACGGATGTACTTGTAACGGGCTATGATATCATCTTCTTCTGGGTTATCCGCATGGTGTTCTCCTCTCTGGAGCAGACCGGCGAGATTCCGTTCCATACGGTTCTGTTCCATGGTCTCGTTCGGGACGATCAGGGAAGAAAAATGAGTAAATCCCTCGGCAACGGTATCGATCCGCTCGAGGTTATCGATAAGTACGGTGCGGATGCCCTCCGCTTCATGCTGATCACCGGTAATGCACCGGGAAATGACATGCGGTTCATCTGGGACAGACTGGATGCCAGCCGCAACTTTGCCAATAAGATCTGGAATGCGTCCCGGTTCATCATGATGAACATGGAAAATGCTTTCCGGGCGGGCCTCTTCGAAGACGATATCCGGAAGGTAACACCGGCTGACTTTACCATGGCGGATAAGTGGATCCTGCATAAGGCCAATGAGCTTGTCCGCGAGGTTACAGACAACATGGAGAAGTATGAGCTGGGTATCGCAGCGGATAAGATCCATAATTTCCTATGGGATGAATTCTGCGACTGGTACATTGAAATGGTGAAGCCCAGACTTTGGGACGAGAAGGATACGACCCGTGCGGCAGCGCTTTGGACACTCCGTGAGGTTCTTTCCATCGGCCTGAAGCTTCTGCATCCCTACATGCCTTTCGTTACGGAAGAAATCTACTGTACGCTGACCGGTGAGGAATCTCTGATGATCGCACCGTGGCCGGTATACAGTGAGGAAAGAGTGTTTGCGGCAGATGCCGATAAGACGGATGTGCTGAAGGAAGCAGTCCGGAGCATCCGGAACGTGAGAACCGAGATGCAGGTACCGCCCTCCAGGAAAGCCAGTGTATATGTGGTTTCCGAGAAGGAGGAGGTCCGCGGCATCTTCGAAGAGAGCCGTGCGTTCTTTGGTGCGCTGGCCTATGCAAACGAGATCAACGTGCAGGCGGATAAAACGGATATTCCGGAGGCGGCCGTGTCCTGTGTTATCCATAACGCAGTTCTTTACCTGCCGCTTGCGGAGCTTGTGGACACCGCAAAGGAAAAAGAACGTCTGACAAAGGAGAAGGAGCGCCTCAATTCGGAAATCGCACGCGCAGAGGGCATGCTGGCCAACCCCAACTTTGTACAGAAGGCACCCGAGGCAAAAGTAAACGCAGAACGCGAGAAACTGACCAAATACAGGGAGACGCTCGCGCAGGTCGAAGCACAACTTACGCAGCTTAATTAATTCACTACAATAACCACAAGAAGGCCCACACGATTTTCTTTTCCGGCAGTATCCCCGCTTCAAACGGGACTTGCTGTTCGGGAAAGATGAGTGTAAACTAGGGTTTCTGTATATATGTCCACGAGGGGATATATATACAGAAACCAGTTAGAAGCAACAGGAGGAAACCTCGTGAGAAGCGGGAGAAAACTGACCGGAAAATTGAAAATCATCATCTTGATCCCGGTATTTCTGGCCGCAGTGCTCCTGGGCATCTGTTTCTATATCTTTGAACCGGATTCCAAGCAGGGCATGCTCGCCTGCGGCATGCTCGTCTGCTACATCGTGATCATCCTCATTGCCTACATCCGCATGCGGCCGGTGCTGGGAGCAACCCTCACGGATTATTCTCTGGAGCAGGGCAAAATCCAGAAGGAACTCCTGCACGACCTTTCCATCCCTTACACCATACTGGATGAGCGGGGACATGTGCTCTGGGCCAACCGGATGTTTTATCAGACAATCGGCATGGAAGAGGGAAAACGGATCCGTAAGACCGTGGATAACTATTTTCCGGAACTTGTGGTGGATGAACTTCTGGCGGAAGATGATGATGTCAGTGTGATGGTCAATCACGAGAATCGCATCTATAATGCGGAGCTCCGCCGTCTGGACCTCTCCACCGTATTTACGGAGACGGAAGAGGAGCAGAGAGATGACGATGTGGTGCTCGCCCTTTACCTTTTTGATGTAACCGATGAAAAGGCTTTCGAACAGCAGGCATTTGACCAGAAGATGGTTGCCGGGCTGATCTATATCGATAACTATGACGAAGTCATGGATTCTCTGGAGGAAATCAAGCATTCTATCCTGACGGCACTTGTCGACAGAAAGATCAATGTTTACCTCCGGCATATCGATGCCATCGTGCGCCATATAGAAAACGACAGATATTTCTTCGTATTCCCGCAGAAGTATCTGCAGAGCGTGAAGGACGATAAGTTCTCACTCCTGGATGACGTGAAGAGCATCAGCGTCGGGAACGAGATTGCCATGACGCTGAGTATCGGTATCGGCTGCAGCGAGGACAGCTACAGTTCGGCCTACGAAAATGCAAAGGTTGCAATCGGCCTTGCGCTCGGACGAGGCGGTGACCAGACGGCCGTGAAGAGCGGCGAAACGGTGACTTATTACGGCGGCAAGAGCGCCGGCACGGAAAAAACAACCCGCGTAAAGGCCCGTGTAAAGGCACAGGCTTTTGAGGAACTTCTGGAAGGCAAGGACAAGGTACTGATCATGGCCCATAAGCGGCCGGACGCAGATGCCTTCGGTTCCTCTGTGGGTATTTTCCGGCTTTGTACCGCACTTGGAAAGAAAGCTTACATCGTTTTAAACGAGGTGACGGATGCCATCCGTCCGCTGGTGGCAAGCTTTAAGAGCAATGCCATCTATAATGATATGATGATCCAAAACCAGCAGGCAATCGAAATGGTCGGCCCCGGAACCCTTCTTGTGGTATGCGATGTGAACCGGCCGAGCCTGACGGAGTGTGAGGAGCTTCTGGACAAGGTATCCACCGTGGTGGTATTTGACCATCACCGGCAGTCCAATGAAGCGATTCAGAATGCAACGCTTTCTTATATCGAGCCCTTTGCGTCATCTGCCTGTGAGATGATCGCGGAGATGTATCAGTATATATCCGTTCCGCCAAAGCTTCGGCAGACGGAAGCGGATGCGATGTATGCCGGTATTCTGATCGATACGGATAATTTCCTGAATAAGACCGGCGTACGGACCTTTGAGGCAGCATCCTACCTCAGAAAGTCCGGCGCGGACATGACGAGAGTCAGAAAGATGTTCCGCAGCACCATGCCGGAGATGAAGGAGCGGGCGCAGGGCATATCCAATGCGGAAATCTACATGGATCAGTTCGCACTGTCCTACGTGGATCCGGATTCCGATGCACCGCCTACGGTATCGGTGGCCAAGGTGGCCAATGAGCTGCTGAATGTGAAGAATATCAAGGCTTCCTTTGTTGTAACGACGGGAGCGGACGGCACCCTGTTTGTATCGGCCCGTTCCGTGGGAGATGTGAACGTACAGCTGGTAATGGAAAACTGGGGCGGTGGCGGCCATGCGAATATTGCGGGCGCACAGCTGAAGGATGTTAGTAAAGATGATTTCTTCGAGGAGCTGAAGGCGCTTCTGAAGAAGAAATATACGGAAGGAGATATTTGATGAAGGTAATTTTACTGGAGGACGTGAAGTCCGTTGGAAAAAAAGGTGAGATCGTTGAGGTGAGTACGGGCTATGCCAGAAACTTCATCCTGCCGAAGAATAAAGGTGTGGAAGCAACACCGAAGAATATCAACGATTGGAAATTAAAGAAACAGCATGCGGATAAGGTCGCTGCAGAGAATTTAGCGGCTGCCGAGGAGCTGGCTGCAAAGCTGAAGAATCAGAAGGTAACCACGACCATGAAGGTGGGCGAGAACGGAAAAACCTTCGGTTCCGTATCCGCAAAAGAAGTGGCTGAGCTTCTGAAAAAACAGCTGAATCTGGATATTGACAAGAAAAAAGTTCTTCTGCCCGAACCGGTGAAGGGACTTGGCGGCTATAAGGTCGGCCTGAAGCTGCATCCGGAGGTGACTGCGGAAATTCTGCTCGATGTAATTGCAGAGTAAAGATGTAAGCGGGAGGAGCGGGAGAGTTGGCAGAGAGTGAGAACATCGTAAGACGAGTACTCCCCCATGACAGCGGTGCGGAGAGGGGCATTATCGGTTCCATGCTGATGGCGCCGGATGCTGTTTCCCAGGCTTCCGGACTGCTTCTGAAGGAGGATTTTTATAATACCCAGTATGGTCTTTTGTTTGAAGCTATGGTGCAGCTGCACAATGAAGGTCGTGAAATCGACGAGATCATCCTGGGTGAAAAACTCCGGCAGATGGGCGCGCCGGATGAAATCAGCAGCCTCAGTTATATCGGCGAGATTCTGGCAGAGGTGCAGACCTCTGCTTTTGTGCGGGATTATTGCCGTATCGTAAAAGATAAATCCGATCTCCGAAAACTGATCCGGATCGCGGAGAGTATGCAGATCAACGGCTACGATGCCCAAGATGATGTAAGCCGCATTTTGGAGCAAGGCGAGGAGGAAATCTTCCGTCTGGCTCAGAGCCGGAGCGGAGGGACGGATTACGTGCCGATCCGGAATACGGTGGTGGAGGTCATCGGCCAGATTGAAGCGGCTGCCCGGAACAAAGGGCATGTCAATGGTCTGGCAACCGGTTTTACGGATATTGATCATAAGTTAACAGGGCTTCATGGCGGCGAGCTGATCCTTGTGGCAGCGCGTCCGGCCATGGGAAAGACCGCACTCGTTCTGAATATTGCCCATCATGTGGCAATTCGGGAGCATGTGCCGGTGGCCATCTTCTCTCTGGAGATGGGGAAGGATCAGCTGGTCAGCCGTCTCATGGCCATGGATGCCATGGTAGATGCGCAGTCACTCAAAACGGGTAACCTGACGGAAGATGAGTGGCAGATGATCATCGAGAGTTCGAATACCATTGCTTCCGCGCCGATTTATATCAATGAAAATTCCGGCATTACCATGTCGGAGATGCGTTCCATCTGCAGGAAGTGGAAGCAGGCTCACCAGATCGGTCTCATCATCCTCGACTACCTGCAGCTGATGAATACGGCCGGGCGTGTGGAGTCGCGGCAGCAGTTCATTTCGGATGTGTCAAGATCCCTCAAGAGTCTGGCCAGAGAGCTGAAGGTGCCGGTCATTGCACTTTCCCAGCTGAACCGTTCGGTCGATGCCCGGCCGGATCACAGGCCTGTTCTGGCGGATCTCCGTGAATCCGGTGCCATCGAGCAGGATGCCGATGTGGTTATGTTCATCTACCGGGACGATTATTATCATCCCGATACGGAGCGCCCGGGTGTTGCGGAAATTATTGTGGCAAAACAGAGAAACGGTTCCACGGGACCTGTGGAACTTGCCTGGATCGGAAAGTATACCAAGTTCTCCAATATTGCGAGAAAAACCTGATACGGAATATTACATTCTCCTTGCGGAGAAGACGCAACTTGAGTAAGCAAATGCGTTGTAAGAAAGAAGGGACAAAATGGATCTGTATTATTTGGAAAATCTGTCGCTGAAGGTAACAATCAACCGCAGCGGTGCGGAGCTTGTTCGTATTTTGAATAAGGAAAACGGAAAGGACTACCTGTGGAATGGGGACGAAGCCTACTGGAAGCGTCATGCACCGGTGCTTTTCCCTATCGTCGGAAGTCTGAAGAATCATAAATTTATCGTGGATGGAACGGATTATCCCATGGGGCAGCATGGGTTTGCCCGGGATATGGACTTCCGGCTGGTGAAGCAGAACGGAAAGGAAATCACTTTCCGGCTTACCTCCAATGAGGAAACGATGAAGGTTTATCCTTATCCGTTTATTCTGGAAATCCGCTACGTGCTGACAGGAAAACGTATCCTGACCGAGTGGACCGTGAAGAATCCCGGAGAGGAGCCCATCCATTTCCAGATTGGCGGACATCCGGCGTTTAACTGCCCGCTGAATAAGAAGGAGAAGATGGAGGACTCATTCCTGGCCTTTGATACGGATCAGCCGATCCGCTACAGACTGCTGAACGAGAACGGTCTTCTGGAGGATGAGGTCTATACGCTGGAAACGGATGGCGGTCTGCTTCCCATTGATCCGCATATGTTCGATCGGGATGCTCTCATCATTGAGGACCACCAGGTTAATAAGGTGAGCATTCTCGGACCGGATCGGATGGAGAGGGTTTCCGTATCCTTTAATTCCCCGCTTTTCGGACTTTGGTCACCGGCCGGAAAGAACGCACCGTTCCTGTGTATCGAGCCCTGGTACGGACGTGCGGATCGCGCGGATTTTGCCGGTTCAATCGAAAAAAGAGATTATGACAACCGGCTTCTTCCGGGAGAGGTTTTTTCGGCCGAATTTACCATAGAAATTGAGTAAAAATAAGGGTTTTCGGGCTATAAAGCTTGACAAAAGGGCCAAAAAAACGTATAACAGTATATGGGTTGCTACAGAGGGTAGCTGCCGTAAACCGATTACATTTTGAGGAGGAGTTATACAATGAACAAGACTGAGTTAGTTGCAGCAGTAGCTGCTAAGGCAGAGATTTCCAAGGCTGATGCAGAGAAGGCTGTAAAGGCTTTTACAGATGCAGTTGCTGAAGAGCTTAAGGCAGGTGGAAAGGTACAGCTGGTTGGCTTCGGTACTTTTGAAGTATCTGAGAGAGCTGCTCGTACAGGTCACAATCCGAGAACAGGTGAGACTCTTACAATCGAGGCTTCCAAAACTCCCAAGTTTAAGGCTGGTAAGGCTCTGAAGGATGCCATCAACTAATTTGCCTGTAATGGTTTGAGTAATGGGCACCCTGTGGCTGTGGCTGCAGGGTGTTTTATTTTGAGCGATAAGCCCGAGGATGGTGCTCTGCCTTCAGAGGAATCCCCTGCCGGACAGTCCTAAACTCGAATGTGAAAAAAGCGAGTCGGAAGTTTCGGTGCAAGCCTGCTTGTGGAAATGAAGGGATCGTAGTGTTTGAAGAAAGGATAAAACATGAGACTGGATAAGTATTTAAAGGTAAGCCGTCTGATCAAAAGGCGGACGGTTGCCAATGAGGCCTGCGATGCGGGCCGTGTAAACGTAAACGGAAAGACCGCAAGGGCCTCCTACGATGTGAAGGTCGGAGATGTGATCGAAATTACCTTCGGCAATAAGACCGTAAAGGCGGAGGTCCTCCGCGTGGCCGAAACTGTCAGAAAAGAAGAAACGGCAGATATGTATAAGCTTGTGTAGTGGAAACGGCATGGGCTGAAGTAAACTGAATTATTAGTTGGAAAAATCGCCTTAAAAAACACACATTTTTCCAACCAATAATTGAAATAGGGAAAGATTATCCATTTTTCCGCAACCGGTAGCCCATCCCCCAGATGGTTTCGATGTAGTCGAAGTCGTCGAGTTTTCTGAGTTTGCTGCGGAGGTTGGACATGTGGACGTTCAGGGATTTATCCTCCGGATAATATTCTTCGTTCCAGATGCTTTTGTAGAGGTTCGCTTTGGAGAAAAGCTTGGTGGGATTCTCCAGAAAGAGGAGAAGGATTTCGTACTCTTTGGCGGTGAGGGAAATGGGCTGCCCCTTCACGAGGACGGAGGCATCCTCCGGATTTAACGCAATATTGCCGTAGGTAAGAACCCGGGCGGTTCGGTTTCCTGAGGAGCCGGATGCGTCCGGGTTTTTTGATGCGGATAAGGCGTTCGTGGCCGCACTGCCGGATCCGGCGGCGTTACTTTCTGTGCCGAGAAGATTGATCCGGTAACGACGCGCGACGGCTTCAATCCGGACCAGGACGTCCGGAAGCTCGAAGGGTTTGATGATGTAATCGTCCGCACCGGTTCGCATCATCATGAGCCGCTGGTCGAGAGCGGAGATGGCGGAGATAACGATCACGGGAATATCGGTGATGGTACGGAAGCGGGGCAGGAGCTCGTCACCCGAAAAGCCGGGGAGCATCATATCCAGGAGAATCATGCCGTATTCTTCGGCGTGCGCCTTCAGTTCGTTCAGACCGCCGACGCCGTCGTGTTTCTTTGCAGTTTCGTAACCGTTCTGGGTCAGATAGACGGAGAGAAGGTTCGCGATTTCCTTATCATCTTCAATTATGAGGATTTTCATCTTGTCGGACATTTTTGAGTTCCTTTTCGGTATCATATGTTTTGCAAATTGAAAGTCATATTCCACGCAATTTGATATTCTGGAATTATTCTATATGGTGATGTTATGTTTCCTCTAAGTGGGCATGGTTAACCGGATGGAAAACATGCCTCCCTCCACCTCTGCCGCAATTGTAAAGTGCATGGCGGTTGCCAGTTCCTTACATACATAAAGTCCAAGGCCGGTTCCCTGCCCCATTCGTTCGCGGGACCGGTAGAAGGGTTCAAAGATTCGTTCCGGTTCGAAACTGAGACCGCTTTGGAGGTCGTTTTGAATCCGGAAGGTGACAGACGATGCATCTGCCGCTTTTTCCGCACGGACAGAGAGACTGCTTCGTGCATACTTCCGGGCATTGGAAAAGAGGTTTTCCAGAATCCGTTCCAGATAGTGCCGGTCGGCCCGGACGAGAAGCTGCTCCTCCGGAATCTCAGTTGTAACGGAAAGACCGCTCGTTTCAATCCAGGAATACTGGCTCAGCATCACCTCGGAGAGGACGGTATCGAAGCGGACCGGTTCGAGCGGAAGGTCGGAGCCGGCGTCCAAATAGGTTACCTCAAAGAATTCATCGGAAAGTGCCTTGAGGTAGCGTATTCGCTCCGATACGATGACGAGATAATCCCGGATTTCAGTCAGTTCCTGTGTGGCCGGAAGCGTATCTGCTTTGCTGATAGCCGGTTGATTATCGTTTCCGCTTTTACCTGCAGCACCCTCTTTCGAATTGTTGTCCGCACCGGAATCATTGCATCTTTTGAGTATCCGTCCCAACATTTCACTAACGAGCTGCAGGTACCCGTCTGCCGAAGTGAGCGGTGTACGGAAATCGTGAGATACACCGGCCATTACCTGGCGGAGACGTTTCTCCTCCTCGGCGGATTCCTTCGCACGGGAAGTCAGCTCCTCGGTGAGGAGGTTGATCTCACTCGCCAGAGAAGTAGTAGACGCACGAAAGGAAGCAACCGTGATCGGCTGCTCCCTGTTTGTGGTGCGTATTTCGTTAATTTGGTCCCGGAAAGATCGGAGCTCTTTTTTGAGAAGCAGGTACTTCACCAGAAGAACGAGGATGAGGAGTCCCAAAAGAGCTGCGAGGAGGACCGGAATCAGAAACAATCTGTCCATATGATTTAACCGAAAAGATTAATGTTAATTTCTTTTATGTTTCGTTGTATTGTCGTGATATTGAATCCGGCTCACATTTGAAACCGGAATAGTCTAAAACGATATCAATAATCGCACTTCTTATTCACGAACCAGTATATCACGGCCCAGAAGCAAACTTCAATAACAAGACCGAGAACAATCTGCAGAACGCCTGACGTGCTGACCGGTTTCGAAAGGATGCTCGGCTGCTCGCTCAGAAGATGGTTGATCAGGATGTTGTCGGAAGCTATGAAATCCTCTTCCATGCTGCCCTTAGCGGAAACAGAAGAGTAAATGATCAGAATGATCATTTCGATCATCCCGCGGCCATAAACAACCGCAATGCTTCCCATGCTGCGAATGCAGGCGGTGACCATCACGCCGAAAAGGGATGCCCGGAGAAAGATGAGAAAGACGAGGAACATCTTCGGGATGGCATCGGAAAAACCGGTACTGTCCATTCCGGCCGCGATTCCCATTCCGGCAAAGCCAAATGCCCAGAAAATAAAGGTGACGGGAAGCGCAATCGCGATGCATTTGCTGACCAGGATTTTTTCGGGACTGTAGCCGGCCATGATCTCATACATGGCTGTGCGGTGCATATAGGCACGGCCGGCGATAAAGGCGGTCAGCATGGGCAAGAAAATGATAAAAACACTCCCGCTGCTCACATAATTGGTGAAGAATTCCCTGGCGGTTTTTGCTTCATTGAGGAAGGGACTGGCCATGGCGAGCCCACCGATCATGATCAGGATTACCCAGATGATGTTGATTCTTTTTGTTCTGTAGATTTCACCTCTGATGAGTTTATTCATGATGCGCTCCTTCCGAACAGATTCTTAAAAATGGATACTTTCTGTTCTTTTTCTTCTTTTCCGTGACTCACTTTGGAAAGATAGTATTCCTCGAGATTGTCCTGCGTGGGTGTGAACTGCAGAATGGTAAATCCTGCATCGGTAATGGTCCGGGAAACGGTTGCCACATTGTCCAGTCCTTCATACAGACGGATTTCATCGTCCTTCATGACCTTGTAATCATGGAAGGAAAGCTTTTCCTCCAGCGTGGCAACGGTTTCGGACGGGCGGTCGGTGCGGAGCGAGAGGTAGCTCCTGGAGTGAATGGCAAGCTCCTCCCGGGAAAGAGATTCCACAATCTTCCCTTCGCTCATGATCACATAATCCGAACATAGCTCGGAAAGTTCGGAAAGAAGATGGCTGGATATGATAATGGTTTTACCGTCTTTTTCGGAGAGCTCTGTGAGGATATTCCGGATTTCCACGATTCCTTCCGGGTCAAGTCCGTTCACCGGTTCATCCAAAACCAGAACCTCCGGATCGGGGAGAAGAGCCATGGCAATGCCGAGCCTTTGTTTCATGCCGAGGGAGAAGAGCTTGGCCCTCTTTTTTCCTGTGTTCGCGAGCCCGACATATTCCAGAAGAGAATCAATCCGGGATGTATCGGCAACGCCGCGAATCAGACGGACATAATGCATATTCTCGCGTGCCGTCAGGCTGCCGTCGATGATCGGATTCTCAATCATGAAGCTGATCCGTTCGCGCTTTTTTGTCAGGTTTTCGTTTGATTCGAAAAGACGGATCTCACCGCTGTCGGGGTGGATCAGCCCGCCGAGCGCTTTCATGATGGTGGTCTTGCCGGCACCGTTTGGCCCGATCAGGCCTACAATGTGCCCCTTTGCAACGGAAAAACTCACATTGTCCAGTACCTTATGTTTTCCGTAGGTCTTATTCAGGTTTTTGATTTCAATCACGTTCATGGCAGTCTCCTTTTTCCGTGAATCAATGATCGGAAGCTTTCTCGTTGCCAGGTCATTTCACATAACCGAACGGAATGCGTTCCGGATTTCTCTTACAGCATAAAAGACAGTGGTAAAGAAAAGTTTAAGAAAGGGAAAAGAAAAGTTTAAGAAGTGGTGGAAAAATATTTATATATATGAGAAAATGTTACTATATATACGATGTGTGAGAAACTAAGGATGATACACAAAGGTAAACCTGTCAATCAACTGGATTTGACCACCTGCCGAATAGTAAAGCAAAGGGGTATTCGGAGAAACAGGCAAAAAATTTTGTTCAAGTATTTTGGAATCATTACACATGAATATAACAGGAAAGGATGAAATATGAGAGGATTTTTCAGGAAAAAAGCCGTTTGGATTCTGGCGGCAGTCCTTTTTCTGGGTACGGCCGCATTGGGTGTCCGTATGGCTAAGGTAAAAGGAAAAGAGGCGGAGGGTCTTACCTCGGCTGACTTTTACTATTATCTGATCGAAACACAGATGGCGGAGGGGGATCTTTCCGAAGCCGGCGCCAGCCTGGAGCGGATGTATGCGAGCTGCGGCGAGAGCGGGAAGGGGACACTTCTTTACGCGCGGGACTGCGTGCTGAAATATGATTATGTCGGTGCGGGCGTTTTATATGGAAAGCTTTCCAAAATCTCCCAGGATGGTCTGATGTCGGAGACGGATCGGAATATCTATGACCAAATCCAAAAGGGAGAATTGGCTGATTTTAACGCGGCTCCGGCAGAGGAAATGCGGGCGTTTCTGGAGCAGGATGTTGCAGCTCTCCGCCAGCAGTATCCGCAGTATCTGGAATTTGAGGAAGCCGTCAGCATGCTGGACCGGATCGAAGAGGCATATCGCGCTTATCTGGCTGACGGTACCGTGGATATGAATCAGGCGGACAGTTATCTCGTCAACATGGAAAAGGTGTATAAGTCCTGTTCTCAGGCATTTCATGTGCGGGAAATGGATGAGGCCTATATCCGTCTTCTGGTGATGACCGGCGCCGGGGCGAAGCTGGCGGAATATGCAGATCAGACCGATTCCCAGCTGGCGATGGTTTCTGTCGGCCAGCTTCTGATCGACAGAAAAATGTCGGCGGATGATCTGCCGAAGGGCTTCGTGAATGTGGATCCGGATCATATCACGGCTGTGGCAAACCAGTGTGAGCATGTTCTGACCGATCTGGAGAAGAAAAAGGAAGGCGCGGAGCTCAGAAGCTATGCCGATAAGGTGGAAGCCATCAGCAGCATGGAAAAGAATCTGGCACTGACCGAAGTGGATCGGCGGCTCGCACCTGATAACGCGGCGCTTCCGGAAAAGAGTCCGCTCTACATGGGGAGCAGTGCAGTTGCCTATGCGCTCGGCAACACCGAAAAGGGCGATGAATACGTAAAGAAGAGCATGGAAACGGCACCCTATTATCAGGAGCCGATGTACTCCGGTTACATGAGTATCATCAGTTCGGCCTATTATGAGGCGGGGGATCTTTCCGCTGTCATGGATATCGGTTCCTCTGTAGTATCCGCTTTTGATGCGGCGGTGCCGCATGCCTATACAAAGCCGGAGAAGGAAGAAGAGGATAACCGGAAGGAAGAGGATGGAGATTCCATCTGGGACATCCTGCTGCACCAGAATATGGATGTGGATGCCATCACAACGTCCATGCTTTCCGCGGCGAACCTGCTGGCCTCCCAGTATACGACCTGTGTGGCAAAGGAAAATGCGGCCATGAGCATCGGCAAGATCGATGTGAGCAAATTCCCGACGATATCCTTTAACCTGACAACTTCCAAACCGATTGAGGATCTTGCAAATCCGGGACTTCTCATCAACGACTGCAATATCGTGATCGATGAGTATACTATAGAGGAAAAGAAATTTGATTCCGCGATTCTGTATGCGGTCTGCGATAAGTCCGGTTCCATGGAGGGAAGTACCTCCCGGCTTCAGTCGGCGGTAAGAGGTCTTGCGGGCAGTCTTTCCAAGAAGGAAAAGATGGGACTCATCGGCTTCTCCGATGGCGTGGAATTTGACTCAGGTATTGTGGAGAATGTCTCCGATCTTTCGGAATATATTTCCAAGCTGGAACCGGGCGGCGGCACGAATATTGCTTCCGGTACCTTTGCCGCACTCAGTCATCTTTCCGGCAAGGAGGATACGATCAACGTGGTCATCGTTATGACGGATGGCGAGGACAGCTCCTTCGGAAGCGACAATCTGGATCGGCTCCGGGAATATGTGGATGACGGCCATACGCTGGTCTATACCGTCGGTATGGGAAGCTCCGTCAATGCAAGTTATCTGCAGCAGATTGCATCGGCCGGAAACGGCAAGTTCGTATATTCCTTCTCCGCGTCGGAGCTTTCCGCGATTTATGAATTCATCCATGCACAGATGGAAAACAATTATGTCGTGACCTTTACCGCAAAGGATGTGGAGAAAAATGACCGTGTCCTTACCTGCGTTAATAAGGCGGACGGTTATTCCGTGACGAAGACCTATTCCCTCGGAAGAGAGGAAATCGCGGAACCGGTAACGGAATATCCGGACTTCTCCTGCACGGGCTTTGTGACAAAGAAGCTTTATAAGCAGAATGCGGCAATCGAAACATCCATCCGCGGAACCGGCTTCCGGTCGGATATGACCTGCTTTGTGACAATCGAGGGCGACTGCTACCGCGGCAGCTTCGAAGGAAAATTCCACTCCGATAAATCCTTCCTTGTGACGCTTCCGGCGGCTGTCCAGCCCGGCAAGTATAAGGTGGTCATTTCCATCGAGGGCGGAACCTATAAGGATGAGATCGAGGTTCTGAACTGCACGGAGCAGATCTTTACCTTCGGCGCCTACCAGTTCTCCTGTGATGAAGTGGAGCGGTTCGACGACCGGGATGAGGTCATCCTGAAGGGGAATGTCCTGATGAACGGCTGGCTGCAGTTTAAGGGCGATGTCGTGATCAAAGGCGATATCAAGGGCGAAAGCGTAACCCTTTCCGCTTCGGACAGCTTTGTGGTTACCGATAAAAAACCGACCGGAATCTTTTCGGAATTCACCGATACGATTTTCCTTGGCTCCTGGAATGAGTTCCCCATCTGGAAGGATAAGGAACACATGACGAAATTGGATGAGTATAAGGTGGATACCAGAAGGTATGAGGCTGATATCCAGCTACTGTGCATTTTGGGCACGGGACCGGAAATCCAGCTGTATCCCCATAAAATGCAGTTTAAATTCTTTGATGTAGATTTAAACTTCCCCTTTATGTCGCAGTTATTTGACGGTCAGCTTCCGCTGAAGTTTGCATCAGAGGTCGGCGGTAGTGTGGATAAAAAGGGACTGCATTCTAAGGGCAGTGTCAGCGTGGAAGATGTGAATGCCAAGAAGAAGCTTTTCAAGCTGACGCTGGGTATTAAGAAGATTGCAATTTCCTGGGATACCGAAGCGGATGATTACGGCTTTACGTTTATTGTAAATACGGATATCCTCTTCTGGTCGGCCGATCCGGATGACGGGACGAGCTACGGCTTTGAGATTGGCGTGAAGGCTGCCAAGCTGGATACCGTACGGATCTATGCGGATACGCCGGTCACTGTGCTCAAGGCACCGGTTCCGGTTTCCATGAATAATTTTTCCATTGGTGTGGAAGGGCTTGGCATAAACTTTACGGGCGATGAAGCAAATAAACCGCTGAAGACCATTCTTTACAATGCTGAATTTACAGGCTCGGCGGATATCGGCTTTGCGGCGGTATCGGATGTGTGTCCGAACGTAAAACCCATTTTCGGGAAGCTGTCTCTGGCGACCCTTGCGGATACAACAATCCGGTTCGGGTTTAACCGGGATAACGTGATGCTGACAAGCAAGGTGAAGCTGCTTGGGGAAATCGATTATGGCGAATGTGACCTGACCATCGGTAAATTCAGTGTACATTCCTACGTTTTGGGGCTGACACACGAGGATGTGAAGGGCATTTACTGCATGGGCAAGCAGGGCCCGGATATCAGCTTGAAACGGATTGCCATCAAATATCAGGGCGCCACGACCTGGACGATCACAAACAAGGCGGCACTGATCAATATTCAGGGCCAGATGAGCGGCATGATCGACGTCTGGAAAAAGTATGAGTTTACCAATACCGGGCAGTGGGAGCTTGGTGTATACGGTAGTGACGATGCGCCGAATTTCTATATCGGTATGTACGGACAGCTCAATACCGCTGCAGGTGCGGCGGATAAAGAAACAAAACACCGCTTCCTCGTCGGCATGAATGGCTGGAAGCCTTACTATAAGTGGGAATAGAAAGGACGTTTTATATGAGATATATCTGTAAACAACTGAAAAAGCTGTTCCCGCTTCTCCTCATGCTGACACTCCTTTTTTCCATTCCGGTTCATGCGGAGGATAAGGAAGGAAATATCTATTATGTGGACAGGGACGGCAGGAATTTTATCATCAGTATCGTATATGAGCATAACGATGTGAAGGTCAGCCTGAAAAATCCGGAGGGAAATCCGGTTGCCCTGAATGCACAGAATATTTCCGTGATCCAGGATGAGACAGGTATGCTGATCTACGTGGAAAACGCCAAAGCGGGTCAGTGGAAGATGGTCTATGACAAGGGCTCCAATGCGGAGCTTCAGGTGGCTGCCTATGCGGTGGATGAACCGCTCCAGCTTTCGAACCTTTCCGTCGGTTCTCCCGACGGAGAGAATAAGATTCCTGTTTCCTTCCGGGCGGATCATGAGCCGCAGACCGGCTTTCATTACCAGATCCGTCTGGGTACGGAGGAAACGATGGATGTTTACCGCATCCTGCAGGAGGGCGATGCCCAGACCGGCGAGGATGTGAATATCGGTGTTTCCTTCGACAGTGTGAACAGCTTTGAAAGCTATTATCTTCAGGTCTATGCGTATTTCGAAAAGGATGGTCTGCAGTATTTTGATGTTCTGACAGGGGCTGCTTTCGCTTACACAAATCCGACATCACCGGATCCGATCGAGGACTATGATGTGACGGTGAATCTGACGACGCATACGGTAACGGTGAATATCGATTCCTTCGCGGGTGATACGTCGGTATTCGAGTTTACGCTTTCGGAGGATGGACAGGAAACCGGCAGTGTTCTCGTGGATAAGCGCAGTACCGGCGGTGAGGCTTCCCTGCAGTATGGCGATGCTCCGCAGCAGATGACCGCTTCGGTTACCGTACAGCGCGGGGATAAGCGGGTTTCCGCATCCAAAGATAAAGTGATCGACCTCGCAAACGGGAGCGGAAAATTCTTTGTGCAATTCCCGGATTCGGGAAAGCTCACGAATTACAGCTATCCGCTGGCGTTTGAAAATGCGAAGGACAGCAAGGTGAATTACCGGTTTCAGAATGGCGGAAACCAGGAGATCACGCTAAACGGAAACGGCATTCATGAGATTGAAATCCCGGAGGATGCCATGTCGATCGAGGTGAGCTACACCACGGATGACAGGATTACCTATAAAGTGGAACAGGTGCTGGCGGTGGATACGATTCCGCCAACGCTGAAGATCTACGAGGCGCTGAACGGTACGGTCACGGAAGCGGACAGTGTTATTCTGACAGGAAAGACGGATCCGGGCGCGGTTCTCACGCTGGATGAAACACCCGTGGAAATCCAGGCGGATGGCGGTTTCACACTGGAACTTTCTCTGGAACAGGGTGAGAACAGCTTTGTGATCGAAGCGGCGGACGAGGCCGGGAATGTTTCAACGTACCTTTTCAATATTACCCGCGGAAAAAAGAGTGACGGTGGGGCCGGTGATGCATCGGGTACTTCCGACGGAAAGGACTATACCGGTTTTACCGGTAAGGTCGGAAAGCTTTACTGGCCGATCATCCTGGGCTATACGGGACTGATGCTCCTCGCGGCATTTTTAACCGGGTTCATCGGCAGGAAAAAGCGGACAATGCGGAAGACGATTACGCGTACAGCGCTGATCCTCGTAATCTTTTCCTGCATCGGCACTGCGGCAAATCTCATTTATTTCCTGATGCGCCGGAACTTCCAGAATTCGTCGAAGTATATCGATTTTGCTTCGGCGGAGATGGAAAAGGCCTATAAATATCTGCAGCTGACGGATGCCGTAAAGGGCTTCTTCTTTGCGTTCCTGGCTGTATTTGCGGCATCTCTTCTTACGGCATTCATCGGCCGGGACAGGAAGAAATCATAGAATGATCATAAGAGAAAAGTGCGGAAACGGAGAGAATGTATAGCGGATCTGTAAGGATTCGTGCAGCGAATGTAGAAAAACGATTTTGTTTGTGATACAATGAAGATTGGTACGGCGAAAACACTTCGAACATCGCATACACGAAGGTGTGTTTTGCTGTACAAAAGGGACTATGAAAGTACTTCGCATAATGCGTGAAAAGAAATATGCGAATGTCAAAACTACGTGAGGAGGAAAAACGTATGGACAAGAAAGAAATCATCGACAAGGTAAAGGATCTGGCTGAGGATGCAAAGGATAAGGTATCCAAAGAGGATATTGAAAAAGTAAAAGATAAGGCCGGTGATATCCTGGAGAAATTCACCAAGAAGGATAAGAAGGACGACAAGGAAGACTAACATTCACGGACAAATGCCGGTTCCGAAGGGACCGGATGTGGTGGAAATAAAAAGAAAGAAGAAAGCAGCATGAAGTTTCAGGAAAAAGAGTTTCAGCCCGTAATTCTGGGAGCGGACATCACCGCATATTCCCTGGCCAGGGCGTTTCATGAGGAGTATGGCATCAAATCCATTACCCTCAGCATGACGAAGAGCGGTTTTGTCAACAGCTCTGCCATTATCGAAAACAGGTTCTATCCCGAACTGGAGAAGGAAGAGAACGCGGTGCGCGCGCTTCTCGAGACCGGTAAGGAATTCGAGGGAAAGAAAAAGCTCATCGTGTTCGGCTGCGGTGATTGGTATGTAAGGATCGTGATCGAGAATAAGGACATTCTTGCGCCCTATTATATCATTCCTTACATTGATCGCGAGCTTCTGGACAGGATCGTTCTGAAGGATCATTTTTACGAAATCTTTGAGGAACTGGGTCTTCCTTATCCGAAAACCTATGTTTATGAGTGCGGCCATGAGAATTACAAAAAGCCGCTGAACCTTGGATTTGACTATCCGGTGATCGCAAAGCCGGCCAATTCCGCTCTGTATCACTATGCGGAATTTCCAGGAAAGAGAAAGGTCTTCAAGTTTGATACCGAAGAAGAGCTTCGGGATATGCTGGAAAAGCTCGAGGGGAGCAGCTACGATTATAAGTTCCTGATCCAGGAATTCATCCCCGGGGATGATTCCTATATGCATGTTCTCACCTGCTACTGCGATCAGAATTCCAAGGTGCAGTTTGCCTCTCTCGGCAGAACCCTTCTGGAGGATCCCACGCCTACGGCAATCGGAAATCCGGTTGCGATCATGAACGTGGTGAACCCGGATATCGTGGCGGATGCGACAAAGTTTCTGGAGCATATCGGCTATACCGGCTTTGCCAACTTCGATGTGAAGGTGGATCCCCGGGATGGCAGCTATAAGTTCTTTGAAATCAATGTTCGTCTGGGCCGGAGCAATTTCTATGTAACCGGCAGCGGATTCAATACCGTGAAGTGGATCGTAAACGATTATATCTACGGTAAGCTGGATCCGTATACGGTAGCGGACAGACCCTTTATTTATTCGGTTGTACCGAAGTCGGTGGTGAAGAAGTATGTGCCGGACAGCGACTTTAAGAAGGAGGCGCTGGCGCTTTGGGATAAGCGGCGGGTTTGCCATCCGCTCATGTATAAGCGTGACAAGAATCCGATGCATGTATTCTATTCCGAGGCGAATTTCTTCCACTATACCAAGAAGTTTAAACGGTATCGCGGAAGCGGTAAGAAGTAGAGGAATCGGTATATCAAATGAGTAAGAAGCGTGTAGGGGTCCTGGGCGGACTGGGACCCCTTGCAACTGTATATTTTATGGATATGGTCGTGAAGCTCACCGAGGCGGAGAAGGATCAGGATCATATTCCCATGCTGGTCATGAACGATGCTTCCATTCCGGACAGAACGGCATTTATTTTAGGACGCTCTCCGGAGAGTCCGCTTCCGCAGATGCTGGAGAATGCTGCGATGCTCGAAAAGGCCGGCGTGGATTTTTTGGTGATTCCGTGTAATACGGCGCATTTTTTTTATGATGCGGTGACGGAAGCTGTGCAGATCCCCGTGATCAATATCATGGAGGAGGCTGTGGCGGCAGCCGGGAGAGCGATTCCGGGTCTTCGGGCCATCGGTGTTCTGGCGACAGACGGAACGGTGCAGACAGGTGTCTATGAGCGCTTTGCCAAAGAGGCAGGCCTGGAACTTGTTGTTCCCGAAAAGGAAGAGCAGGAGGCTGTGATGCATATCATCTACGATGAGGTAAAGGCAGGACGGCCGGCAGACTGGAAAAGCCTGGTGCGGATCGGAGAGAGCCTCCGGACGCGGGGCGCGGAAGCTGTAATCCTGGGCTGTACGGAACTATCCGTTGTGAGCCGGGACCAGGAGCTTACGAAAATCTACCCCTGGATGGTGGATTCGCTGGAAGCACTGGCGGAAAAATGCATTGTGACCGCGGGCGGGAAGCTGAGAAAGTGAAAATAACATGATCGTAACGGGGAATATCGGAGAAATAAACGGTATTAATTGGTATGAACGGTTACGAATGAAAGAATAAAAGTATAAAAAGACGAAAAGAGGATGAAACATGTGCGGGTTTGCCGGATTTGTAAATGAGACAGGAAATCTTGAAGAGAATAAGAAGGTCATTCAGGCGATGGCGGACAGAATCCGTCACAGAGGACCGGATCAGGATGATTATTATGTGGATGAGGATGTATCCCTGGGTTTCCGGCGGCTTTCCATCATTGACCTGGAGGGCGGAAGCCAGCCCATCCTGAACGAAGACGGAACAAAGGTCCTTGTATTTAACGGCGAGATCTACAATTTCCAGCCCCTCAGAGAGGAGCTGATCGCAGCAGGGCATGTTTTTAAGACGCGGACAGATTCCGAGGTGCTTCTCCATGGCTATGAAGAGTGGGGCAAGGGACTTCTTTCCCGTCTTCGGGGCATGTTTGCTTTTGTGATCTGGGATAAAAACGAAAAGAAGCTTTTTGGTGCCCGGGATATCTTCGGCATTAAGCCCTTCTTCTATTTTCTGAAGGGAAAGAAATTCCTCTTCGGTTCCGAAATCAAAACATTCCTCGAGTCGCCGCAGTTTGAAAAGGAACTTAACGAGGAACGGATTCCGGACTATCTCTGCTTTGAGTACATTCCCACGAATGAAACGCTTTTCCGGAATGTGTATAAGCTTTCCCCCGGTTCCTGCTTTACCTGGCAGAACGGACAGTTCAAAGAAGAGGCTTACTTTAAGCTCGAATATAATATCAACGATACGAAGACCGCAGAGTACTGGGGCAATATGATCGATGATACCTTCAAGGATTCCACCTCTGCGCATGCGATCGCCGATGTCGAGGTTGGATGCTTCCTGTCCTCCGGCGTGGACAGCAGTTTTGTGGTCCATGAGATGGCAAAGCATGAAAAGGTGAAGACCTTCTCTGTCGGCTATGCGGAGGAGCAGTATTCCGAGCTTTCCCATGCCGAGGCGTTTGCAAAGCATGAGGAAGTACCGAACTTCACCCACAAGATTACGGCCGAGGAGTATTTCCGCGAGACGCCCATGATCCAGTATTATATGGACGAGCCCCTGCCGAATCCGTCTGCCATCGCGCTCTATTTCCTGGCGAAGCTGGCCCGGGAGCAGGTAAAGGTTGTGCTTTCCGGTGAAGGCGCGGATGAGCTGTTTGGCGGTTATCATTATTATCGGGAACCGCTCGAATTCGAAAAATACCAGAAGCTGCCCCAGGGCCTTCGGAACGGCCTTGGCGGCGCGGCATCCCACATGCCCAGATTCCACGGCAGGCGGTATCTGATGCGCGGACGTCTCCCGATTGAAGAGCGGTTCATCCGCAACAACTATGTCTACGACCATTCGGAGATGGACAAGGTGCTGGCAAAGAAGATTCCGTCCCAGAATCCGGCGGTTTATACCAAGAAGTTCTTTGATGATGCCGGCGATATCGATGATGTTTCCAAGATGCAGTACGTGGACATCAAGACCTGGCTGGTGCAGGATATCCTCGTAAAGGCAGACCGGATGAGTATGGCGAATTCGCTGGAGCTCCGCGTGCCCTTCCTTGACCGGGAGATGCTGAAGGTAGCCATGCAGATTCCCGCAAAGGACCGTATTACGAAGGAAACGACGAAGTATGCGCTCCGTCTGGCGGCTGCCAGGAATCTTCCCGAAAAAACATCCAAGATGCGGAAGACCGGTTTCCTGACACCGCTCAATGACTGGCTGAAGCGTGATGAATTCTACAGCCAGGTAAAGGCAAAGTTTGAGAGTGACGAGGCGGCGAAGTTCTTCAACCGAGACTTCATCCTGAAGCTCCTGGAGGAGCATAAGGCAGGGAAGGCGCATAACATGAAGAAAATCTGGTCGATCTATTGCTTCCTCCTCTGGTATGATAACTATTTTGTGAACATTCCTGCTGCAAACTAAAGGTTACGGGACGGTTCTGTTTTTCATCATTTCGATTATCCTGCTACAATAAGCGCGGGTGTAAGTAAAGCAGACAGCATCAAGCCGATTACAAATCACAAATAAGAATGAATCATGAGACCCCCGGACAGGTAATAGAAGTCCGGGGGCTTTTATTTTATGGATTGCATTTTTGCGACGTGCCGGACTTGAAAAGATAACGGGAATCGTATATAATATTCGGAGTAATCAGGAGTTGTACCCAAGTGGCTGAAGGGACCGCACTCGAAATGCGGCAGGTCGTTTACGCGGCGCGAGGGTTCAAATCCCTCCAACTCCGTCGGAAGAGGCCACCCCGTAGTGGGTGGCCTTTTCCGACAACGTAAGGGATTTGAACCCCCGAAGAAAAGAATCCGGTGGATTCTTTTCCGGGGGCCGGTTTCGAGCAAAGCGAGAAACCAAATCCCTCCAACCACCTAACCACCCCGTAGTGGGTGGCCTTTTCCGACAACGTAAGGGATTTGAACGACGCAAGAAAAAGATCCGGTGGATCTTTTTCGCGGAGCCAAATCCCTCCAACTCAACCCGAGTGGGATTTGAACCCCCGAAGAAAAGAATCCTTAAAAAGGAGAGTATTATGGTACTTTACTTTTCAGCAACAGGGAATACCGAATATATTGCAAAAAAGATTGCCGAAAAAACCGGCGACGAAGCTTTGAATCTTCTGGACAGGATTCAGCGGATTGATTACTCGGAAATCTATTCCAAAAAACCGTTTGTCATCTGCTCCCCGATCTACATCGGAGAGATGCCACGGTTTTTCGCAGCCTTTCTGAAGGGTCTGAAGCTTACCGGAAACAGGCACGTTTATTTTGTATTCACCAGCGGTGGTTACGCCGGTGTGGCATCCTCGCAGGCGAGGATGATCTCGGCATGGAAAAAAATGATCTACATGGGACGTGCGGAGATTAAAATGCCCCGCAATTATCCTGTGAGCAAACGGTATCCCATACTGAGCGATGCGGAAAACCTGAAGCGTCTGCGGGAAGCTGTGGCTAAGCTTCCGAAAACAGTTGCCCGGATCCGAAGAGGAAAGTATCTGTGGGGCAGACACATCTTCCTTCTGGAAAAACTGATCACAGTACCATTTAACCCTCTCTGGGTAAAGTATAAACAGCCGGCTACGCCGTTCTATACAACGGAGAAATGCACGGGCTGCGGAAAATGTGCAAAGCTTTGTCCGCTGAATAATATTACCATAAAGGATAACCGGCCGAAATGGCATGAGGCTTGTGCGCATTGCATGGCCTGTCTCGGAAACTGTCCGGTGGAAGCCATCGAATATGGTAACAGAACCCAGACAAAGCCCAAATACAGACTCAGCAAATACCTGAAAAAAACAAAGTGAGGAGGTATCAAACATGGAAAAAGTATTGGAGTTTTTAAAGAGTGCGGGAACGTATTTCCTGGCAACTGTAGACGGTGACCAGCCGCGGGTACGTCCCTTCGGTACGGTCAACATCTTCGATGGAAAGCTGTACATCCAGACCGGAAAGAAAAAGGATGTTTCGAGGCAGCTGCATGCAAATCCGAAGGCAGAGATTTCCGCATTTAAAGACGGTGTATGGATCCGTCTGGCAGGAGAACTGATTGAGGATGACAGAAGAGAGGCAAGGGAATCCATGCTGAATGCGTATCCGGAGCTTCGTGCGATGTATCATGAGGATGACGGCAACACGGAGGTGTTCTATTTCCGGAATGCCACAGCGACCTTCTGTTCCTTTACCGCCGCACCGGAAGTTGTGAAATTCTGATCAGCGGAAATTCATGAAATAGTGTTTCCTGAGCCAGTCCGATCCGTTCGGGCTGGCTTGAAATTTTTGTTCTAAAATGATAAAATAATGGTGTATATGCCCTTCGGGGTTTGAAGGAGGAATAATATAATATGGCAGACAAAAAGGTAGAAGCAATCACCTCGATGGAAGAGGATTTTGCGCAGTGGTATACGGATGTCGTGATCAAGTCGGATCTGATCGGTTACACAAGTGTAAAGGGCTTTATGGTCCTGAAGCCGGCCGGCTACGCTATGTGGGAGCTGATCCAGCATCAGCTGGACAGTCGGTTTAAGCAGACAGGAGTAGAGAATGTGTATCTGCCGTTGCTGATCCCGGAGGGGCTCCTGCAGAAGGAAAAGGATCACGTAGAGGGCTTTGCGCCGGAGGTGGCCTGGGTTACCCATGGCGGTCTGAATGAGCTTCAGGAGCGTCTTTGTGTCAGACCCACATCCGAAACGCTGTTCTGTGATTTTTATCAGAAGGATATCACGTCCTACCGTGATCTGCCGAAGGTTTATAATCAGTGGTGTTCGGTTGTGCGCTGGGAGAAGGAAACCAGACCCTTCCTTCGTTCCCGCGAGTTCCTGTGGCAGGAAGGCCATACGGCACATGCTACAGCTGAAGAAGCGGAAGAACGTACCATCCAGATGCTGAATGTGTATGCCGATTTCTGTGAAGAAGTTCTGGCTGTTCCCGTGATCAAGGGACAGAAGTCCGAAAAAGAGAAGTTTGCCGGTGCAGTGGCGACCTACACGATCGAAGCGCTGATGCATGATGGAAAGGCACTCCAGTCCGGAACAAGCCACAACTTCGGCGATGGCTTTGCCCGTGCTTTCGGTGTGCAGTATACCGATAAAGAGAATAAGCTTCAGTACGTACATCAGACGTCCTGGGGTGTAACGACACGTCTCATCGGTGCTATCATTATGGTACACGGCGATGATAACGGTCTGGTATTGCCGCCCAGAGTGGCTCCGACTCAGGTGGTGGTCGTACCCATTCAGCAGAAGAAACCGGGCGTTCTGGAGGCTGCCGATGCAATTGCGGCTTCTCTCGAGAAGGATGTTCGCATCAGGGTTGATAAGACAGATAAGAGCCCGGGATTCAAGTTTGCCGAGCAGGAGATGCGCGGCATTCCGATCCGTCTGGAAATCGGTCCCAGAGATGTGGAGGCCGGTCAGGTCATCTGTGTAAGACGTGATACGGGCGAAAAGACAACGCTTTCCATTAATGAACTGGGAACAGCCATTCCGCAGCTGCTCGAAACCATCCAGAAGGATATGCTGGAGAAGGCAAGAGCACACAGGGATGCACATACCTATGTGGCAAAAACATGGGATGAGTTTACCGACACCGTTGAGAACCGTCCCGGCTTTATCAAAGCTATGTGGTGCGGCGAGACTGCCTGCGAGGAAAAGATCAAGGAGCTGACCGGCGCAACAACACGCTGCATGCCCTTTGAGCAGGAAACGCTTGCGGAAACCTGCGTCTGCTGCGGCAAGCCGGCGAAGAAAATGGTTTACTTCGGTCGCGCGTATTAATACGCAAAGCGATTCCAAATTGAAAGATATCGGCCGGCAATGCGGATGGTTCCGATTGCCGGCTGTGATACAAAGAATGAGAAAGGAGAATCTTGTTTGCAAATCCGACTGCCTGATGATGTGAAAAAAATTATATATGAACTGAATCGGGCCGGGTTTGAGGCTTACGCCGTGGGCGGCTGCGTCCGCGACAGTCTCCTTGGCAGGGAGCCGAAGGACTGGGACATTACGACTTCGGCCGAGCCACTCGAGGTAAAGAATCTCTTCCGCCGCACCATCGACACGGGGATGAAACACGGTACCGTAACGGTTATGATCAAGGACCGGAGTTACGAAGTGACCACCTATCGTGTGGATGGCGCCTACAGTGACCACCGCCGCCCGGAATCCGTGACGTTCACGCGTCAGCTTTCCGAGGATCTTCTGCGGCGTGATTTTACGATCAACGCCATGGCTTATCATGATAAGCAGGGTCTGGTGGATCTGTACGGCGGGAAAGAGGATCTGGACCGGAGGGTTATCCGCTGCGTGGGGGATCCCGATGCGCGCTTTGGCGAGGATGCACTCCGCATTCTCAGGGCTGTGCGTTTTTCGGCCGAACTGGATTTTACGATCGATCCCGAAACCAGGGAAGCGGCGGCAAAGCATGCCGGTGAACTTTCCGAAATCAGTGCGGAGCGGATCGAGACCGAACTTCGAAAAACACTTCTTTCGGACCATCCCGAAAAACTGATCGATATGAGCGAGCTGGGCATGACGGCGGTATTCCTGCCGGAGTTTGACCGGCTTCTGGCTACGCCGCAGAATACGCCTTACCATATGTACGATGCCGGACGACACACCATTGAGGTGATCCGTCGTGTGGCAAAGACAAAGGAAATGCGATATGCGGCGCTTTTGCATGATGTGGGAAAACCGGATACCCGGACCACGGATGAAGAAGGGGTGGATCATTTTACCAATCATCCGGAGGTGGGAGAGGGCATGGCCGAAGCGGTCCTGCGCCGCCTCAAAATGGATAACGAAACAATCCGAACTGTGAAAAAATTGACCTATTGGCACGATTTCGGTATTAAGGGCAATTTTGGAGAGAAGGCGTTCCGGCGTATGCTCTCGAAACTCGGACCGGAATATTTTGACCGGCTGATGGATCTGAAACAGGCCGATATGCTGGGCCAGAGTAACTACCATCGGGAGGATGCACTCGAGGTTCTTGTTCGTCTCAGGGAGATGAAAAAGAAGACGGACGAGGAAGAGGCAGCCCTTACTGTGAAAGATCTTATGATAAACGGTGCTGACCTCAAGGAGCTTGGCATTCCTGCCGGACCCCGGATGGGACGTATCCTGAACCGACTCCTGGAGGATGTTCTCGATGACCCCTCGCGTAACACGCCGGAGTGGCTGGAAGAACGGGTAAATACGCTAAAGGACGAGCCGGAATTTAAATAATTCCGGCTTTTCCGGAATTCCAGGATGAGATTTCGGCGCTGAACGCCACCGTAGGTGCGCTTCAGTATGGTGTCATGGAAGAGAAACATAGACGGATTTATTTCCCCGGTTTGGAAGGCGCTAACGATGGATTCCTTCTTTCCGATGATGAAAACGTGAAAAAAGGCATGGAAGAGGTCCGGCAGAATTCTCAGAGCCGAAAGACTCGAAAAGGTAAGGCTGGAACGCAAAAGACGGGAAAAGGAAAGACAGATGAAAAGGATGAACAGAAATACTCTGAAATATATCGCAGTAGTCGCTATGCTGCTGGATCATATCGGTATGTTCTTTGTGCCGGTCACGACCCTGCCCGGTATGCTGCTGCGGGTGGTCGGGCGGCTTACCGCACCGATCATGTGCTTCTTTCTGGCTGAGGGCTTTCGGCATACCTCTTCCCGAAAAAAGTATGGCCTTCGGCTGCTGGTTTTCGGCCTGATATCCCAAATTCCTTACGCACTGGCGCATTACGGAACATTGCTGAAACTCGATTTCAACATGATCCTGACGCTGTTTCTGTCGTTCCTGATCCTTCTGGTATGGGACGATATGAAGGGGGATCCGCGGCAGATTCCGGCAATTGTCATTCTGCTGATTATGAGCAACTGGTGTGACTGGGGCCTCATCGGGCCGATGTTTACGCTGGCCTTTTACATCTGCGGGGATAACCGTCAGCAGCAGGCAAAGGTGTACAGCATTCTGGCCGGTATGATGGTCCTGATGGATGTGATCGTGATGGTGACGAGCGGAAATCATTGGTACGGGGAGCTCTGGCAGCTCGGCCTCTATCTTTTCTTACCGTTTCTTTTCCTCTATAACGGAGAAGGCGGGAGCCGCCATCCCTTCCACAAGTGGTTTTTCTATGTGGTTTATCCGCTGCACTTGCTGATCATCTTTTTTATAAAATAGAATACTTGTATTTATTCTAAAATAACTGGCAGGTAAGAATTTCGGAGTCTGTGAAGGACCGTCACGGGCCTCAGTGCTTAGTGATTCGCGAGCACACGCTGGCGTGGGCGACGCGAGAACTTAGCACTGCTAGGGGTGCCCGTGTTCGTGCGCGAGCAGTGTCCTGAACGGATTTCGAAATTCTTACCTGCCGATAGTAAATTAAAAAAGTTGGTAGATATGCTATTCTTCTTGAACTTCTTCTGTCACATCCTTGAGGTTCAGCGTTTTCAGCTGCTTATCGTTTACTTTCTTGTAGCCGACCAGGCGGCTGGCCTGGCGCTCGATGCAGCGCTCGAGGTAGTTCCGTGCCTCGCGGGCGTTGGCGAAATTATCCTCGTGGGCTTCGGCACGTTCGGTCAGATAGTTACTTATGTATTTTTTCGCTTCGGCATCCGGGGCATATTCCTGTTTTTCACACATGGAAAGGAAAATCTGCGTCAGCTCTTCGCCGGAGTAATCCCGGAAGAAGATGTTCTTATTAAACCTTGACTTGAGACCGGGGTTGGAGGAGATAAATTCCTCCATCTTATCGGTGTAGCCTGCTACGATCACAATCAGATTCTCGCGCTCATCCTCCATCCGTTTCAGGAGAGTGTTGACCGCCTCCTGACCGAAATCCTTGGAATCCTTGCTGTCGGTCAGCGTATAGGCTTCATCAATGAAGAGGATGCCGCCGAGGGCACTGTCGATCACCTCTGAGGTGAGGGTAGCGGTCTGGCCGATGTAGCCGGCCACCAGGTTGGAACGGTCCACTTCCACGAGCTGTCCGCCGGACACGACGCCGAGCGCCTTATAAATCTTTGCCAGAAGGCGGGCTACGGTCGTTTTACCGGTTCCGGGGTTGCCGGAGAATACAAGATGCAGGGTGATGGAGGGCTGTTTCATGCCCCTTTCTTCACGCATCTTTCGGATTTTGATCAGATTGATCAGGTTGGTGAGATCCTGTTTTACCGCATCCAGACCGACAAGGGAGTTCAGTTCTTCCATCAGTTGGTCGAGGGTCTGCTCCGGCTCATCCGGCTTATCAGTTGTTTTTGCACCGGCAGACTGATTGCCGGTTTTTTTGATGCTCGGCTTGGCAAGGCCGGACTGGATGGCTTTCCTGCGGGCCGTGATGATGGTACCGGCGGAAATCACATCCCCGGGTTTTCCCGTGTTGTAGAGACCGTATTGCTTCAGGAAATTATTCAGCATCAGGGAATAATTGGAAAGATTGCTGATTTCGGATACCGAGCTGCCGTTGATGGCCACGAACTCCGTGCCCACATCGCCGATCAGGTCAGCAATGATGCGGGAAATGCTCTTGCCGTTTGCCTGCCAGGTCGCGGAACCGCTAAGGTCCGCTTTGGCAAAATAGTTCATGGAACGCGGGACTGTGTTGATGAAATCCGGGGAAAGGCAGCGGTCATAACGGAACTTGATGAACCGGTTCACATCCATATAGATGCCAATCTGGTCCGTAACAAAGGCGGCTTCCTTTTTGCCGTCGTTTCCGTCGGATTCATATAAAAAACCGAGAAACTGCAGAAGATCGAATTTCAGCATTTCTCTGAGAGAGAGGGAACCGTTCGGGATGAGCCCCGGGTTCCGGACGGAAACATCGTCGGCCAGCCGGTAGGCCTCCTGGATTTTCATTTTCAGTTCAGCGTTCATGCCTTGTATCCTCCGTATAGAGTCTGTTTTACAAAGAAATCTGTTCTGACCGGGCCGGAAGTCCTGCGCGCAGGATGCCTCGGTATCGACCTTGTCAGTACTTGTACAGTATAGTTGAAATCCGGGAGAAAAACAAGATTATAAACAATACAGTTCACAGAGCTAGCGTAAAGTTTTGTTCGGAAATTAAATAAAAGAAAATATAGAAGGGAACGACCACCTTGTGATAAAGTGTTTAGCGACCAAACCAACACAAACAAGGAGGAACGTTCCCTATGGTCAATA
>Ga0310691_10001724_pt1 | contig 32140 bp, 21 predicted proteins | sample 176DNAGHGlowgp2_FD_203887 | JGI IMG/M metagenome (GOLD analysis project Ga0310691, IMG submission 203887) | Sheep rumen microbial communities from Palmerston North, Manawatu-Wanganui, New Zealand - 1766 DNA GHGlow gp2 (v2) (version 2) | ecosystem: Host-associated > Mammals > Digestive system >... | reverse complement strand
GCTGCGCTGCGGATCCCACCTCCAGGGAAGTCCCTCCGATGATCAGCATATCCGCATACCTGATCAGCGCAACGGCCTCCTCATAGGCCGGCTCCGGGAGGAGTTCTCCATAAAGCGTCACATCAGGACGCACCATCTTCCCGCACTTCGGACAATGAGGTATCTCTTCTCTATTTTCAAATATAAAATCCGGTCCGTATTCCTTTCGGCAGGATACACAGTAACTGCGCAGAGCACTGCCGTGTATTTCCTTTACATTCCTGCTTCCCGCCTTCTGATGCAGGCCGTCGATATTCTGTGTGATCACACCATCCAGTTTCCCGAAGCTTTCCATTTCCGCCAGCTTCCTGTGAGCTGTGTTCGGCTGAACAGTCCTGCAATCCAGATTCGTTCGGAAATAATCAAAAAACAGCCCCGGCTTATGAGCAAGGCAGTCATAGCTTAGGAGATACTCCGGCATATGGCCGCCAAATACTCCACCCTTCCGGTGATAGAGACCGTTCTTGCTTCGAAAGTCCGGTATACCGCTTTCCGTAGAAACCCCTGCTCCACCAAGAAAGACGATATGCTTCGAGCTCCGGATCATATCATTCAGAGCCTCCACCTTCTGCTCAGCATCAAGAGATTGGAAGAACCTTGCCTTATCTTTTTGTGATGTAAATTCCGATATCATTTATCACCATCACCTTCCGCAAATACATTTTCAAGCTAAACGATCATTCGCAAATGAATACTCTGTTCTTAATCAGATTATTTATCCGCGCAAATACTAAGCCTCAAACCACCTGTATTTTTTCAGATCGACTACGCCATCCAGCACCTCAATGCCTTCCTTTTCCAGCATTTTTGCCTGAACCTCTGCACCACCGAAGGCGAAACCTCCGGCGAGTTCTCCCTTTGCGTTCACCACACGGTAGCAGGGAATATTCTCGGGATCCGGATTCTTATGCAGGGCATTACCCACAGCCCGGGCCATTTTCCGGTCACCTGCAAGTTCAGCAATATCCGCATAGGTTGCCACCCTGCCGTAAGGGATCCGCTTCACAGCCTCATAAATCCTTTTGGACGGGCAGTCACTGATCAATTCATAGCTCTCCCGGATCATAAGCTTTACATCCTTATCCGGGATGCTCCCATCCAAAATGATGGTATTCCAGTGCTGTTTATTCTGATGGTAACCCGGAAGTACAGACGGATACCGGTCACGCCAGAAATATGCCTTATCCGGATCCACCTTCACATTCAGATTGATCAACCCGTCTCTCTCATATGTCCACAGAAAGGCCTTATCATTCCCCTTATACCGCACAAGCTGCCAGTTCATATCATGAAACGGCGCATCCTGATATGTATCCGGGAATGATAATCCATATGACAGTGCCTGTTTTCTTGTTTTCATAATACTTTATCCCAATATATCCAATATTTCCAATATTTCCAATATTTCCAGATTATATGATATACCCAACATCTCCCGCGGTTCATCCGCTGCCTTTAGCTTATCCATCGCCAGGCTAATGACACCGCTTTCATCCTTCCCCTACTGTTCCCCGCGATACCTTGTCTGATAATAGTGCATCGCGCGATAATCGATAATGTCCTTCATAACAACGTCACAGCCATTATTAAATGCCATAAACACCAGCATCTTATATACCCTCGACATAGAGGTGGTTTCCAGCAGATTCAGGAATTCCCGCCCAATGGACCGATCCAAAGCCTCCAGTGATTCATCCAGATCCCCAAGCTCCCGCCGGTATGCCAGATAATTCCTGAAAAGATTTTCCTTTGTATCATTGAAAAGATACGGGGTTGCTTTCTAAATATCCTTGAATAGCGTAAAATCTTAAAGGTATATAGGCCGAAACCTGACAAAGGCAATATTCATATATTTCGATATTCACAATAATTACATATCCTGAATTAGATCAGGTAGAGGTATCAGGCTAGTGCCATTAAAGGACCGAGGCTGAAAAGCTTCGGAAATTTATAAATATCAACCATGAATTGGTAAATAGCCATTTCTAAATAAACTCACAGATTCCTATGAACATACTCGGAAATTTCCCTAGACAAGTATTCATATGTTAGAAACCTGCATGTAAGTTTTTTATGAAACAGGGTATTACTCAATTCCATTTTTCTTGCAGGCTCCCCGAAAACATCGTTTTTAAAATCATTATATAAGACGTAATTATTCTTTTAAAAACTCCGCAGAAGATTATGCAAAATCCTTGCCATAAGAAGTCATAACCTATGACTTAACCTCTATTAATGGAATTTCCTGGTTATTTATTTTTTTCCAAGACTATATAGCAATTCAATGTTTTCAGTTGTCATTATAGCCATCTTATTTACATTCCTTAGTTCGAAAACTATACCTTATAACCTTAAATCAATTCCTTAATTTCTTTAATACTAAGCACAGATAGATGCGAAAGTTTATTCCGAGCCTCCTTATGAAGTCTTAGCTTTTCATATTCCGTCGTGCTCAACGTCAAAAAACCGCTTCCCGCCATGTACATGAGTGTCCCCAATTCAACATCCTTAGGGTCAGTATATATTTCACCATAAGATGCTTGTAATGGAAGTCGTTTAGCTATCGCATCAAAATGTCTTTGAACAAAATTCTCCCGATACTCTTCCAAACGTGGATATACCGTTTTAATTTGCGAAAGCCAAACAAGATGTTCTACATCACTTGCGTTTTTATCATAATAGAACTCAGATCCATCACTTCTGCTCTTTTCTTCTATCGTCATTTTAATAAACGCGATAGGATTCTCCGAAAATGCCCTATATCCCTGTATACATTCCGCACACAATTCAATATCATTTCCAGATACATTAGATACTAACTCTGCAATGTAATTCTTAATAAACAATTGCTCCCTAACGTCAGATGATGCCAAAACTGCAAAGACTATCCGGTCATACTCTCCGATATAGTCATCAAATGAAAATACTTTAATCCCTTTCTTTATATGAACTTGTGAATTCTCTGGCCACTCTAGAATAAATACAGCTTTATTCTCATGTTTCCCACGTTCCTTAATATAATCAGAGACAAATGATAACCACTTCTCTAAAAACTCCATGCTACCAACTTTTATCCAAAGATAACGATCATGAAGAACAATATCATCGTTTTCTGCAAAAAACTTTGCATATCCTTTTGATGGCCTATATTCTGCTCTCTTTTCTTTCTTACAAAATTCTTTTAGCAAATACTCCCCGGGTTCTTGGACATCTGGTATGTCAACAAACTTTTTCTCAGCATTCTGAATCTTGACGGATTCTCTTACAATTTCCTCAAACTGTTCTCTCCATGGCATAGCATTCGAATACTTGAGGAGAAGACTTTTCTCCTCAAGCAAGCTCTGTCTTATATCCGAAACAAATTTAACAGCATTAGTCACCTGATTCCACCATATACTCTTCATAGACTAATCCTCCATATATTCCATGAGTTTCTCATCTACATCAGAGCTTGTTCCCATCATTTGGAAGAACGAGAATCTGGTGAACAAGTATCGACTATTATCTGTGCTCCTAAGAACATTAAGCTCCTTTAATTCTTCCATGAACACTGATAACTTATCATCATCAAGGTTAGCTATCTTTGCAATTCCAAGAGTCTTGCCAGTTTCTTTAACATCATTCGAGGAATATCCATCATTATAGCCATTATTATGGTACATATATGCCATAATCAAAGCAATCAGATAATAGTAGTTATCTTCATCAAGCTTTAGCGTTATAATAAACTTTTCCTTTATCTGCTCCATAAATTCCGGATCAGCAAGAACCTTCTTAATGTGTTCCTCACTAACCTCATAAATAGGAGTATCAGCTTCATCATAGCCTGCATAATCCTTATTGCGCATAGCAGAAAGCAATTTTGCACAATACATTTGGATTAAGCCAGGGAAATAATTCGTCGATGCCAAAATTAAAGTCATAAGAGACTCGTTTTCTTTAGGGAATACCAGCCCCAGATAATTCAACGGAATCTCCATCAACTCCCGAGCCTCGTTTGTTTGGAAAGGTTTTACTGTCATTGATTCAAGATGTGTTAATACGCTGTTATTTCCAAGAGCCGCATCTCTCTTAAATCTAACGATATTTCTCAAACCGGCAATAACAAACTTAAACCGTCCAGGTCCTATACTCTGAATATCCTTAAGAGCATCAAATGGTCTATAATTAATCTCCTCACAACTTTCAATAAAGGCATCTGATTCATCAAGAAGGAGTAACAGATACTGAATCCTATTCTTTTCGGATTGAAGTCTTTTCTTGATTACTCTCGAAAGATCATCCCAATCAGTTGTTTCAATATCCTCTGTTAATACACCTTCATCAAACAACGCGTAACCAATCTTCTTTGCGGCATCTTTATAATTCAGATGCTTAATATCAACTAATACAGCCCGGTTTCCATTTTCATCTTTATCAATATCCGCCTTTGCTTTTTTAAGCAGCGCTGATTTACCTAATTGGCGGCCACCATAAACGATATTTGCGCCTGTAGGCGACTCAATTCTTTCAAGCTCATGTTTTCTTCCCATGAATATTTCAGGAGGCATAACATTCGATGATTCCCAAACATACGGCTGATAATAACCAAACGGCACAATCAAAGACATCAACATTCTTGTTGCTTTTGTCTCATCATAATTCTTCACCATATACATCATTACCGTTCTGTCTATTACTACAAAAAGTTTATCTCCCAACTCAGATTTACTCTTTCTTGCGAGAATACGCCGTTCAGGCTTATCCAATGCACAATCGAGAAGAATCATGGTATGCTTAGCATTGCCAATTTGCTTCATGACATCGATAAGGCCTGCTGCATCATACTTGCCATTGATGCAAACAACCCGGAACCCTTCCTGTGACGCACCAGATCCAAAAGCGGCAATTGGATGAGTGTAATTCTCTCTTTTTCCATTCTTAGCCGGAATGGTTTTTACCGTATAATTCTCAAAACGGCCAATCTGTGGCTGCTGTTGGACAGAATCAGAATTCACATTAAACCCAAAGCCTGTCAACAGGTTTACAAGTCTTTCACGGCCCAACGAACTTCCACCTGGTAGCCAATTATCTGCAAGTCTTTTTCCCCCTCGGCCTTCCTTATTATATGTTCGATTGTTAACAAGCAGTGCAATTCTCGTCTGGCTCTTTGCAACTGCCTTGTAGTAATCGTTATAACCATCAAGAAAGTCATTAAGGAAATGTTCCTCTATGATATCTTCATGATCAACATCAGGCTGGGATATATGTGATAAGAGATCTTCTGCGACTGTATAATTCTGCTCATTTATTGCAATCTGAATCTTAGTGATTTTCTTTTCTTTAGCATCTGTACTAAGACCACTGATACTGGTGGTCTTAAATGCATCTAATTGAGCGAGCAGATCTTTCTCACGCGACTTGGCAGCAATTCGTATTTCTTCAAGATAGCTTTCCATCACCTTTGCAAAGAATCCATAATTTGAGCTATCACATGCCCATTCATACCACGCATCAACTATCTGAAGTATTTTCTCCTTCTTATCCTCAGCTGAATTGGAATTATCTATTTGACCGGAAACAAATGCAAGCTCCAAATCACCAATAAACTGTGTCTTCTTTAATTCCGCTGTTTCTTTTACATACTCCTCACCATCATCAATGTTTTTTGCAAATCCACTAACAATAATGTCAGGAGCTGTAGCCTTCAAATATTCAACAATAAGTCTCGCACTGCCATAATCATCTCCGCCATCATTAAGTATTTCTTTTAAGCGCGCTACAGGCTCCATTAGAGGTTTATTTGAATGCTCGATTATACGAGTTTCAGGCAATAGTTTCGACACATCAACAGATCTCAACTCTAAATCCGGGCAAAAACTCTCATCAAGTAATACATCATCTGTAAATAAAAACGGTGCGTAGAAGAATTTCCTTTCTACTTCTTCATATGTACCTTCAATGCAACGCAACACTTCACCCAATGTAAACCTTATCACCTCTAATCCGGCTCTTCTATCGATAGCATTTTTTTCATCGGATAATTCAGCATGAATTGACTGAATTGCCTCCTGTATATCTGTCATTAACGGCTTGCGTATTTTTTTGTACACAATAGATCCATCATCCTCTGCTTGATTACCTGCTTGATCTATGAGAAAACACCACTTAATCATAATCTGAAGTGCTTTGGTCGTTATATTTACAATGTTGTTTCTCAAATGGCTCATTAGATCTGCGCGGATCTTGTATATCATCTTATCTCCCGCTTTTTCCCAATATTTCATTATGAAATTCCACAACATATCAAAATCTATGTTATCTTCTGACAGTACATTTCCTTCCTTAATGAAATTGTTTTGAAGAAAATCAACAACATATAGTTGCATCTCCTTGTCATTGTCTGCCACAATCTTTATACACTGACCAATCTCCTCATCAACAGCGAATAAGAGTTTTTTAGTCTCTAGGAATCTTCTCTGACTTGCTTTTTCTGATTTCTTAGCTAAAATTGTACTTTCATAGAACAACTTTGCTTCACGTTGCACATTTCTTATTTCATCATCTAACTGAGCAATACTCTTTGCATGATAATCCGCATAAGAATCCATACCCTTCTTTTGATTGTCTTTAAACTCAACCAATTTGTATACAACACTGCTAAGTGCTGGATGTTCATTTAATACAGGATATGATTTAATAGCGTCATAAAAAGCTTTGATGTTGTAATCATATCTCACCTGATTTGAGAAAAATGTTCTTATTCCTATAGCTATCATCAATGATTCCGAGAAATAGCTATGAACATCCGGAACTAAATCAAATACACCATCAGCAGAATATATACAATGTTTCATTGGATCATTAACCGCATACGCAATCAGATCATATAAACTGCCAAATGATTTGTTTTTACTCGATATAGCTTTAGCATAAGCAGAAGCACAATAATACTTTCTTTCAGCGAAGAATTGATATATTTCATTCTCCTCGCTCAACTCAGTTAAGACTTCTTTTCTTTCTATAGACTCTTTTATTGAAGAAATTGTTTTTACTGGTTCTTTCGTTTTATCTACTTGATCAGATTGTTTTAATTTCTCCGCATTTGTTGGAGCTTCTTTCTCATTACCCACATAATCTTCTTTTGTCTTATCTTCTGCAGACTCTGTTTCTTGTTTATCTGCTAGACCATGCCATATCTCAGACGCTTCTGTTTCTTTTCTTGTTTTATAATCATAAAACTTCTTTTGTTCTGGTATATAAATATATGTTGCTGCATATTTTAACTTATCATATCCACATTTTATGATAGCCCTTACAAAAGAGTTTGCCACATCAACGTTTAAAGCTGAAACAATAAACCTAGATACTTTATTGTTCTTCTCTAATAAGTCATCTAAGTTCTTAAGAAAATCATCACATTCTTTGTATTCTGTCCAAAATACTCCAACAATAAACTCACATTCATCAGGATCTATTTTACCGCATGATCTGTATATAAACGCTTCCTTGCATAACACATTAGATATTGAATAGTTTTTTTCTTCTATTCCAATAAAATGTTGTGCACTATAAAAAACCAGACTAATAAATGCAATTCTGGCCAATGCACTTGATGCCCTATCTTCAATCAATTCTCTCATATCTTCCGGTCGATGCTGCTTTACTTCAACAAATTTACTTGCCTCTTTATAGGTCAAAGCTTTTTCAAGCCTAGGTGAGGGACCATAAAACTCTCCTCCGGGCATCAGTTTGTACTTTCTTAAATATCCTTTCTTTCTCAAAAAATCCAAATTTCCTTCAGCGACATCAGCAGATATCTTATTTTTAAGATTTAACACTTCTGTAGATATCAGCGTATACCTATCAATCTGTTGTATTATGCTTTTAAGGGTTTTTACATTTCCTTTGCGTAGGTCATTTGAAAATACGCTTGCCGACAATTTTTTTGTTTCTGCAGTACTAATTTCACTAGAAAGAACGCCAAAGTTTTTTAAATCCTTGGCTATTTCAGATTTTTTTAGAGCTATAACAAACTCCGAATCCGGCTTATCATCACTCTTATCATCTGCATCATCATTATAATCAGTTGAAACGGATACATCTTTTGTATTGATAAACTCTTCTAATTCATCTGCACCATCATCTTTACTTAATGCATTCTCATCCTTAGCATTCTGTTCTTCCGATACATCTGTCGTTGTGTTATCATAATCAGTTTTTTTAATTATATTTTCAGTCTCTTGTCTGTTTTGAAATGCATCTTCGGACACAAAATAACTTCTGCTCGACAATCCACGAGTCACTCTTGAAGGATAGCTATATTTCTCCTCAAGTGAATCAAGCATATCGTTTCCTTCGTCTGTATTAAGATCCTCACATTCTAAGGCTTTCATAAATAACTGTGGACCGGCTATTTCATCATTTATTTCTTCCACAGATTCTATTTCCCCTTGAATGATCCTGGTCAATAAGGATTCTGCATCTTTCTGAAAAGGCTCTAATGCAAGGGAAAGTTTTGCAACTAGTGACTGAACTGAAATATATCTTTTCAAAACATTCTGAACTTCGTTAAGTTGTTTTTTCAATTGTGCAGACTTACTGTTTTTCAAAGCCTCAAAATAACTGCTGATTGAGCTTCCTTCCTCTGGAAGCTCATCTTCTTGAAGTTCATGTTCTGCCGCTACACATACTGTTTCGTATTTCTCACATAAGCATTCAATAACATGATCTAATTCTTGTCGTTCTGTCATTGAAGGGATTTTTCCATCAGATATTATGGCAAGCATCTCCTCAAGTTTTCTCCTGGAGTTATCTGCGTATTTGTTAAACTCTTTCACCAATTCATCAATATTCAATGCTTTCCGCTCCTTTATCTTTGGTTTGATTTCCGAATCCGGTAGCGTCTTTATCTCGTTTATCAAAGATAAGCACTCATTTTCTGATAATAGTTCTTTACTTTTTATCTTCTCATTTACTCTTGTAGTATTTCGTTGTATTCTCTCATACTGTTTTTTGTAATCGATCATAATGAACCCCCCCTACTTTAGCAATTCGTACTGTATCTGTGGATAATCCACAGAGCTCAATCCTTCACTTTCCAATAGTGCTTTGCCATCTTCAGAGCTATTTATGATTATTAAATGATCCACCTTTCCAGATTTTGTGATGTTTTTTATTTGTGATAGGTGATCATCAATTTTCTCGTCAAATATTCCTGCAAAAATATAATCTACATCCTCTGAATCATTCACTTCACATCCAAAAACCATTTCCTTGGATTCATCAAGTGAAAATACTATATGCTCAGCATTTTCTCTCCTTGTTCTAAAAAACTGATTAATCATTTCAACACGTCTTACATAAAGATCACTCCACTTAAATGAATCGTTAAGTAATCCTTTGGGGATGATTGCTGTACAAACTTTTTTTCTAATTGAAGATAATAAACTCTTACTTCCAATAGCCTTCTCACCCTTTTCACTCAAAATATAGTAGTGAATCTCGTTTGAACCGGCTATGATCTCATCGTAGTATCCACCATCTCTCAAAACCCTTCCACCATCTGATTCAAATTCAGAATCCGTAGTCAATAGCATTTTCTCTCTTCCAAACTTCAGTAATAAATCTATACTTTCCCTTTTGGGCATCAGCTCACTAACAGCTATACTCTCATCATAGGGCTTTGAAAGCTTATCGGAAACTTTTATAAACGCAGGTGGTTTTTCCTTTTTAAAATTTATCAAACAATCAAGGTATGTATCCAGCATATACATAGCATCTGATTTCTCTGGTTCACCTGGTATTATTCCTTCATTAAACTTTTTTAGGATTGCATCCAGGCTTTCTACTAGCTGCTGTATCATATCCCCATTTTCCTGATGGAATTTTACTGCACTATGATTCATAATAATATAGCCCTCCCATCGCCCTAGTACATGCAACCACCTTTTGATTCAGCGTCATATATTTTGCGTAAACAAAAACACTTGAGAATTCCAAACCCTTAGCAGCAAATACCGAATAACATTCTTTTTGTCCATCCGTTGGCTTATCTGACAATGTATCTAGAAAAACAAAGTCATCCGCTTCTATTCCCGCTTCATTGCAGAGTTCAGTATATGCATCTTTGTCTTTAACAATTATAACCACATCGTTCTTAATCAACACATTCTGTGCTTCATACCAATCCGAAATAACGACAGGTTTCTGTGATTTACTAGGATTTCCTATATAATTCATTTTGATGCCAAATTCTTTATTACAAAAATCAACAATTGATGCTGTATTTCTGTAGTTAGTCATTAGTGGATAAACTTTATCTATTCCCGTCTGACTCTTCCATTCACTTATTCCACATGCAGGGTGCAACACTTGCGCTATATCCCCAAACACATTGAAAACTGCGTTCGGATATAATCCATGAAGAATATCATAATCCGCTCTATGTAAGTCCTGTCCTTCATCGATACATATGAGGCCATAATCGGGTAGTGAAGTATTCGGATGCAATTTCATATAGATCCGTATATAAAACAACAAATCTGCTTTATATAAAATTCGGCTCTCTTTATGTTTGCCATCAGATAACTCCTCTGTTTCTAGCGTTTGTATTTCATACTTCTCCTTCACCGGAGCCAGTGCATTCCACACCTCGCGTTCAAATATTGTACTTTCTATACGTGACAAAAAATATCTCGATTGCTGCATCTCCGAACGAAGCAGAGTTATTTTTGCTTCCTGTCCATTGTATTCACTGGCAGCCGTTCTAAGCCACTCTGAGTACTCTTCTGTTTTAGTAGACATTTCTTCAATCGCTTTTGAAACTGTCCGGATGTTTTCTTCTATCTCAAATTGTCTTTTTTTATACCTATCTAAAACATTTTTCGGCTTATTATCTCTAGTGGCCTCCTTTAGTTCAGCTTTAGCCAATTCTAACAACTCATTCAAAATAGATAGCTCTTCTTCGTCAGATTTATATCTGGCTCCTTCAATCAGATCTCTTAATAAAAATAATTGTCGAGCATATTTGGCTGGAGCTTGTAAATCCGTGCCTCGATCAACTTTTCTACTAGCTATATCAAGTTCAGAAATAGCATCTTGAATTTTCTTTTCTCTCTGTAAAATCCAATCTGCCTTTTCTTTTTCACAAGACTCTACATCTTTCAGGAGCTTATTAATTTCTTTCTGGTTGCTTATATTTCTATTAAGTTCATCTTCAAATCTCTTTTGTTTTTTTCTAGCAGTGTCGATATTTTTCAATAACCGTTCATATTCTTCTCGTCTTTTCTGATAGTCTTCATTTTTCTTTAGAATCTCTTCTCTCTCATCAAATGCTTTTATTTCCTTATCAAGATCGTTAACCAAATTAGAAATGGTAGCCGATGTAATCACTTCAGGAACAGATTTTCCCAAGGCATTACACCCATCCGAAACATATTTATATATAGCTTTATCTATCTCAACTTCTATTTTGTTTACATTTTCTTCATCATAAATCTCATGAAGGTATCCATCTGGCAAATATTCCTCTGTCATTTGATAAATGTATTGACGTTCTTTGAAACGATCATCATATACGACCAGAAGCCGCCTATAAAGATCGGCGATAGAACAGTTATATATACTTGACAACTGATATCTCCGCATCAAATTTGCAGAATACTGCCGGAACAATTTAGTCGGAGTCAACAGAAGCACCTTCTCCCATCCATCTTGTTCCAAAACATCTCTAAGGAAAAACAATCTATGCAACAAACACTGTGATTTTCCAGATCCAGCACATCCTTGTACCACAAAATTCTGATTGACATCAGCACTAATAATCTCAAACTGCTGTAATTGTAAAGTTGAAATAATATTTTGCAGAGTCGGATTATCTCGATTCTCCTGAAGCCTGTTATCCAACATTTCGTCTGCTGTTATTTTCATATTCTCCGGAGTTGGGTACAACTGAATTACATTCAATAGTTTTCTTTTTTCAACATCTGTATTACAAATCAACTGCGGAACCATCGTTATATCCCCAGCCGGAGCCTTATAGGAAATGGGATCACCTTTTTTTGCTTGATAGCAATGGAATAATGCCTTTGCAATAGGACGCTTAGTATCCTGCTTAAACGGCAGCAACATACCATCATTCCCTATTAGTACAGCAGTATCCAAAGATTCATTATCAGATAGAAAATAGTTCTCTACACTTCCTCTAGCGTCACAACTCACCTTTACATGTGAGAAATAAGGCTTGTCATATAATTTTCCAACAAGTCGCTCAACTTCATGCTTACGTTGTTGTGCACTTGATAACTTCCCATATACAATAAAGGCATCTTGATCCTCATACTTGCCCGCTTTAACATCCTTTTCACTAAAAACCACATTAGACGATGCGTCCTGCGACATAGTATCAAATGTGTTGTATACCTTATCTTTCAGTTTTTCTTCTTCGCGAAATAGCTGTTCCTGACTAATTGTAATCATTTTTACCCCCAATATCTCTAAACTTTACTAGAACCTATCATGCAGTATGCATCAATTCTTATTTAGTCCCCAAGATGTATTCAATGTACAAAGCTTACGTTTCCATACTCTTTCTGCATCCAGTGTTGCCTCGATATCTCTTTCTTGAACACCTGTCTTATGAACAACTTCAAGAATACTATACTGAAAACGTAAATATGCTTCCGGGTTCTCCTTCAAGTATTCTATTATCCCCTTATTTCCATCATTACTATCTAAGTTTCCACCCATCCCCTTGGAATTAGCATATTTTTTCCATCTACCAAACAATCCATCCCTTCCATACGCAGAACCGACGTAGTATTTTCCATTGTCCGGATCCACCACCAAATACACTGCATATACTTCTTTAAGTGCTCTTTCAATTTCTTCATATTCGTCTGACTTATTCATATACTCCTGCATGGTTTGAAAATCCCAAACGACACGGTCATAGCCTGGGAATACATGCTTACTGTCAGGATATATCGAAATTACAGTTTTCTTCTTCAATGCAGCCTTTGAATACTGAACATATCCGATAGTACCCGGCCAATCAATCACTAGGCGATCAATCAAATCACTCATATAATCTGATAACACCATTTTGAAATATATGTGTCCTGGTCTATCATAAAAATCCTTGTGAGGAAAACTCAATAGTTTTTCTGCCTGATTTGCCGGATACTGATCTATTATCTCATAACAGCCAACAAACCGAGAATGAGTTCTTCCGTCCGCTATAAATGCCAAAACATACTTCTTATACTTAAAGAAATCTTCCGTGGGTTGTATGCTTTGATATTCTTCAAAGTCCCTTTTGTCATATTTATTCCATATATCTTTTGTTTCTTTTTTATTGAAGGTATGCCGAATTGCAACTACATCATCCAAGGGTAATCCCGTTGCCTGAATTAAATCAACTAAATTTAACGCAATCATTCCAAATGCTCCCTCCATTCCTCATGAACTATCCCTTTTTCAACTCTACTCAATTATATGTTTCATCAAAAGGGTATTCTCTTAGATACTGAAATGGAAACGACATAACAAATGTCCAACAAGAATTAAATACGATGCATTCTTTTGTACAGCCTTATCAATTAGCTCTGATAGTTTTTCAACCCTCGAATTCTGCCATTTATGAGAAACTGCAACACTGATGTTTTCGACACAATCCGCTCCTAATCGAACATTTGAACTAAGCATTAGCTTCATAACTATCCCCCTTTGCTCACTGTTTTCAAAGACTTTAAGCGGTCATTAGAGGAAATCAAATTCACCATCCGTTGAGAAAGCTATGTCTATCTAAAAATCCTCTTTGATAGTGACCCAACGTCCATTATCATCCGCAATAACAGGGTAATATATCTCCATGTTACATTATTCCAATTGTTTTAGATTGAAGGGACATCGGAATGTACGATTCTGAGCATTATCAATATCCTTACCAGCAATGATCCTCTGTGTAGCACTGATCTTTTGTCCGTTGGAATCCACAAAGTACACCTGATATGTTGCCTGCTCTCGGTTTCCGCCAACTGCATCCTTCAGATAGAAATCCAAAGAGAAGATCATATTGCTGATTTTCCGGTTAGCTGAGACCAGACTAACCTCTGCCGGTTTAGTATCAATCTTATCTTTATTGCGCCGATATGCCATGGAGGATATTCAAAGATGCTGATACTCAACTACAGGAACTACCATCTCCTGAAAACTGATTCCCCCATGTACGAATTATAATTCTCCGCCCTTCTTCTTAATCCGGTCATTTCTATACTTTGATCCAAAAACTGTTTCCTCGTAATTGCGGCATTGTACGGGCGGGCATCTTGAAGTGATGCAGTGTCCTTTGCAGACATATATAGATCTTCACTTATTTACAGGTATCTTTCACCCTCACGAAAGCTATCCATACTTTACATCAGATTGTTATCAATTGTTTCCCTCAGATCTAATTTCGCACTCTCAGGTCCTTGAACAGTAACTTGTCCACGGAGCCCAGCAACCCATCCCCAAAACTGCGGGCTCACCGCCACCTCCACATCCACCGTAAAATGCCCTTCATCCACCGGCACCATCTTTACCTTATGTCCGAACTGATCCACGATGACATTCGACATCTCATTTTCGCAGAGCAGTGTCACCGTTTGGATTTCTCCGCCATACATCCGGAAATGCTGCTGTGTATACTTGGCCTTGTTGACCTGCCGGAATTTCGTTATTCCTTTCCGCTTCAGATTCACTTCCTCCACATCCAGCATCTTATCTACACGAAAGTGTCGGATCTCCTTATGAAGGTGATCATATCCCACCAGATAGTATTTCTCGTCATCATAGATGAGATTCCACGGGCTCACATTATAATAATCCCCGTTCCTGCGGAGTTCCTTTTTGCCCTGCAGATCCCAGCGGAAATAATGAAACCGGAGCTGATGATCAAGTTCCTGCGCACGGAAAATAACATCTACTACATGGTAGACGCTTTCCGACATATTCTTGATCCGCCCCGGCACATGAACGTCCCGTTCCAGAAGCCCGGCATCACTCTCGCCTACGAGAAAGAGCAGCTTCCGGATCAGGACTTTCGTTTCCTTTTCGGATATGAATTTAGAAGCCTGAACCGCATCAATGAGTATCTTCATCTCTGCAAGCTCAAACGGCCGATTTGTCGCATAGTAGTAAGTAAATAAGCCCTCTTTTCTCTTCTCAATATCGATTCCGAACAGCCTTAGGGCATCGATATCATCATACAGAGCTTTCCGGTTCGAATCCACCCCGTAATCCGCGAGTTTTTCCACGATCTGAGGCATCGTAAGCGGGTGTGTTTTATCACTGTTTTCGCGGAAAACCTTGTACAGATAAAAGAGCTTCAGCTTCTGTTTTCTTCCCCTTGCCATAATACTTTCTCCCCATTTTGTAACGATTACATAACCCCAGGGTATTATAGCACAAATCGGCCGTTAGCGCCACATCTTGTTGCGCCGGAACTATGTCCCATAAATCAGATTGAAAATCCGTATACTCATCTACTTGATCGAACGTTTCTCAGAGAGACTTTCATCTCAATTACCCCGGAAAGCATTTTACGTAAATGTTCATTATCAGAAATAACTATTTCAGGTATTCCATACTTTTCTACTAACTTTACCACCTGTAACTCATTAAACGAATAATAATCATTATGAAATATGGATCTATACTTTAGTATTATCTGTCATATACGATAGCTTGCTTTTCGGATCACATTTTCCCGAATCTCTTAATCTTTCCTGTCAAGACCAGCCTTCGCATGCGCCGCAATTAAAGCAGCCGTTGCAAAGAATCCTAAACGAGCATTCATCACATTTTCGTGCAAAATGAGGAGTGTACAACTTCTCCGGCGGAATAGGAAGACCGCATTCATCTTTAAGATTAAACAGCATAGGCTTTCCCCGGTAAGACATGCCGGATTGGAACGCCTGGGCATTTTGAAGCTGTTTACTTCTGATCTTGAATGTCTTGCCGTCTTTTATGAATACAGTTCCTGTCTCCATAAAGCAGAAAGTTATATCCCGCGATACACATTCTTCCCTCAGCGTCTTTACCCATTCAAAGTCGCAGGGTCTGGTTCCTCCATAATTCTCTCCGCCGCAGGTGACCTGCTCGATCTGTCCGCTGTCGAGATATTTTCCAATACTGAGGGGTCCTAAAAGAGGTGCGCAATGCAGTCCCTTATGCTTAAACGGCAATTTGAGAAGCAACGGTACTCTTGCATCGGCTCGGGCCTGGTTCTCACAGGTAACGTTCAGAAAGACATTTTCCCAGCCTGTCCCCCAGGTTTCTGGCAGACATTTCATTATTCTTTCAGGTCTTTTTGTTAACAGCAGAAATATGACATCACTTCTCTTGTGTATGATATCCCATGCTTCATCGCGCCAGGCGTCTGCTTCATCCAGAAAGAAATCCGATGTCATACAGACGCTGATCATTTCACCGCTTTGAATTTTATATTTCCTGTTCTTATCCTTCGACAGAGGATACCTGAAACCCGTTTTCGTTTTGTAAACGTCCGCACCGTCTTTACCTCTCATACGATCAAGATAGTAAACGTAGCAGTTCTGACAGCCTTCGCTGCATTTTATGCATCCATGCCAGGGATTCCAATTACTGTGCATTGCCATACTTTACTCCTCCCTCTTTCAGACATATCATCCTTAACGCTCAGAATCATTGAATGTATGATTACGCAATACTTCACAGGAGTTTTCACAGGTAAGTGCCAGTACTCGGCAACCTACACCGGATTCAATATCGACAGCAAGAATCCTTCGGAAAAGACCTACTCCGTATGGACATCCGGAGTTAACAAATGGGTAAAATGGGAAGAGAAGTGCGGATCCGGCACAGCAGTCTCCTTTTGGAACCGCGGCGACTCCATCAAGGGCGAGTAAACAAGATCTGAAGTAAGACGCATAAAGCATAGGAATCAACAAGTAAATCAATAATACAAAAAGGGCCTCCGGATCATCTTTAAGGTGAGCCGGAGGCCCTTTCCATCTCAGTACACTACCCGATCGGAAGGCAAACTCTTATTGCACTCTGAGACTTCTATTCCCGGCATTGCACTCAACTTTTACCCGATTCGGGTAAAAGTTGGAGCAAACGCCTGCAGCTGGACTCGAACCAACACATCAGAAGACTGATTACTCAGAGATTACAAAGCACTTCCGGAAGACTTCCCTCTTCTTGAGCATCATCGAGCCTGCCGGCTCGATGTTTTCGTTCGCCAAATGGCGGTTTGTGCAAGCACAACCGCCGCTTGGCTCACTTTTTCATGTTCCAGTTAAGTCCGCACTGCATAACTTCCATCATCAAGAATTCAAATTGCTTCCGGTCATCATGTACAGGCACACCCCATTCGGTATCATGATACTTTTTCATTTTCTCATTTATGAGGCACCAGCTGCACCCGCTCATATCATCACCTGCAATCCGTATTCTTTGTAAAAAACTGACAATCCAGACCTATGCTTTCTCCAGATACTCCGACGGAACCTTTTTCGTCAGCCATAAGCCCTTTATTGCTCATCGGGGTTTCCTTCATTTCCTCCGACGATACCGGAATATGAGGCTCCTTCATCCAGATCGAAGATTTCCGCAACGCCGGCTTTCAGTTCGGCCTTTGTCAGTCTTCCATGGGGACAGCAGATGTTTTTATCCTTATCGTAGCTGATTACCCGCCACTGTATCGCCCAGGTAAAGGGCCCCCACGCATAAAAATCGATATCAGAGAAATCATTGAACCAATCGGTTCTGCCATAGTCGAAGGCTGTTCCAAATCCGAGATAATCTGCATATCTGTGCGCCATAAGAGCAAAATCCTGTCGGCTGATCAATTCATCCGGACAGAAGGTATCCGAACTGATCATGGGATAGCCGAAGCATATTTTGTTATCCTCGCCCCATTTCACAGCGTCCGCGTAGGTTTCATTTGCTGATACATCCGTAAAACGGGATGAGCCATTCACCGCCGGGCTGCCTGCTGCTTCGTACAGCGCCTGTATGGCTTCGGCTCTGGTCGCAAAGTTCTCCGAATCAGAATGGCCGTCATTTGTATCGATCACACTGTCCGGCACATCGTTCTTTCCTTTATATTCGCCGATGATAGTGGTACCATCATCAAAGCAGACACAGTGCCGGAGTTCATCGAAGGGATCGCTGCTTCCGCCGTAATCTAAGGTCATGGAATAGACGTTACCAAGGTTTTCGGTTTCGTGCACATATACCCCGTCCTTATAGGCCTTGCAGAGACGGCTGTTATTGCTGATGTCGATCGTATCGATACTGCTCAGGCCGAAGGCCAGAAGATAATACAGTCGCGGATTATGGGAAAAATCCAGAGATTTCAGGTTCACATCACATTCGCATGCAAAATAAGCCAGCTTGAGATTGTGGGAAAGATCCAGAGAGCGCAGCCCGTCGTTATATCCGCAGACCAGCTCCACCAGCTCCGGATTATTGCTCACATCAATTTTAGTCAGACTGGTCCATGCGCAGTTGTAGTACTGGAGGTCCGGAAGATTGCTTACATCAACATTTCCGAGCCGGGGGTTATGCCAGATATCAAACCGTTTCAGATTCGGATTATTGGATACATCGATCTCTTCAAGATCGTTATAGAATACTGCCAGCTCACACAGGAGCGGATTCTTTGAGAGGTCGAGAGATTTAAGGCCGCACCGGCTGCAGAAAAGGTTTTCCAGTTTGCTGTTCTGCGACAGATCAAGTGTTTTCAGCTTCGGGTTGGAATTGCATTCCAGATATGCCATCTCAGGATTATTCCGGATATTCAGGGATTCCAGATTGCAGTTGAAGCAGTATACCCATTCCAGTTCCGGGCAATCCGAAAAATCCAGGGACTTAAAGTCATTAAAAGAGCACCATATGCCCTTAAGCCCCGGGTTTCCTGAAAGGTCGAGCTCGGTTATGTGATTTCCCTTGCACCAAAGCCCCTTCAGTTCGTGGAAGTACTCAATCCCTTTAACGGAATAGATATTCATATTCTCGCAGTGAACATTCCAGATGAGTGTGATCTCTGCGTCGCTGAGATATCCGTCTTCATCCTCATCAAAGGCTTTCTTTATGTATTCTCTGAAGTTAGTATCCGGGAAATGTGCTTTATCTATTTTGACTGAGGGCCCTTCGCCGACGAGTACACCGTCTTTTCCAAATGTATAGCTTTCTCCTTCGATAGTTAAGGTACCTGTCTGCATAGCACCGGATGAAGCAAAGTAATACCATTTTTCCGAGATAAATCTGAATCCCATCTGCATAACTCCGGTTGAAACAAAGTAATACCATTTTCCGGAAATCTTCTTCCAGCCCGTCTGCATAGCACCGGATGAAGCAAAGTAATACCACTTACCGGAGATCTTCTTCCAGCCTGTCTGCATAGCACCGGATGAAGCAAAGTAGTACCATTTACCGGAGATCTTCTTCAAACCCGTCTGCATGGCACCGGATGAAGCAAAGAAATACCATTTACCGGAGATCTTCTTCCAGCCTGTCTGCATATAACCTGCTGCATCAAAATGATACCATTTTCCTCCCGCCTGCAGCCATTGGTTCCTGGCATAAGTTCCGTCGGAATAGCTGTACCACCAACCATTTGAACTTTTCTTCCACGTTCCGCTAACTGCGTCAGCTGTGTCAGATACATTGATGGCAGCCGTTGAAATAAGAAATGCAGCTGCAAGAATGTACATCATCAGTTTTTTCTTCATACCTTCCACCACCCCTTCACATAAATTGCTGTCCGAAATAAAACGATCACCCTTGATCTATTATAATGAACCCTTTTACATAATACAATAAATCTATATTGAAAAGAACCAGCGTTCTCCTGCCACATTTCCGCCGGATTATTCCAATCCAAACTGCTTCATATATCAAACGACTGATCCTGATACAACTCTTCCGCATAGAGCATAATAGCGCAGTTATTCGACCATGGTAACTCTCCTGCATCAGACTCCGGAACGATCAGGATATTCACCTTTTTATTCTCTGCATTCAGCCCGGCAAAGTCACTGCCGAAATACTCAGTGCGCCACGGATAGGCACTGCTGCGATTCGTTCTCTTTTCGTAAGAGAGACCATACAGTTCCTCTTCTTCCTTCATGATCCGTTCGATCATCTGTGGCAGATCCCCGGGAACCTTCGCACCCTTTTTCAGATAAAGCACATAGTTCGATCCTTCATAGTAGGAATTCTCCTTTACTTCAACGTTGTCCTCAGACTTTCCGCTGAAGGTGAGGCAAGGTTCCTTTCCATTGTATGCAGATGCCGTAGATGTTTCAGTTGTTTCATTCGTTTCATTTGCTTCAATTGTATCAGTCGTTTTTCCTGTCTTCACTCCGGGTACGATAAACTCCACCCCGTAGAACAGATTTTGCATATCCTCCGCCGACCTGCTGTCATTCTCAGGATAACAGATCTGCACATAGTAGCACTCGCCTCCGACTTCAAAGAAGTAATGCTCGAAATGAAACTGATTCTTCACTGAAGATACGCACCGGACAGGGGCATCCGCCACATTCTCAGCAGCATCCGGCCAGATGTCCCGAACCTTCTTCTCCTCCAGCTTCGCAGCTTCCGCGTTCTCGCTTAGTTTAGACGCTGCTTCCTCAGCTTTCTGCTGCAGAGTCTGACCTTCCAGATCCAGCTTCTTTACCTGGAAAAATGAGTCGCCGCTCTCGTAGGTATGGGCATTTGTATATCGGACAACCAGAAGATCACTGTCCGTATGGAGGCTTCTGATGCCCTCCACCTGCTCATCCGATGTATCAGCTCCGGCATCCACCAGCTGCATGCATTCATAACCTTCCGTCACAGTTACAGCAACATCCCCGTTCTCCACCCGATAGGGGTAAGCTTCCTTCTTCGTTGCCTGATAGGTCCCGGTATAGCTTACGGTTTTTGCCATTGCATGAATATCTTCCTTCAGGCTGTCTGACTTTCCATGGTCGGAGGTTTCGACGAGAAACAGCATGCTGTCCTCATCCTTGATGGCGATTCCGCAGGCCGTTGCATCCACATCCTTCACAGTGTAGTTCCATGTAAAGAGAACGCTTTCCTCATGTCCCTCCAGTTCAGCCGGTTCCGTGTCCATCTTCTGTTTGGAAATGCCACAGCTTTCGGCAAGTATCGGAAGAATGTGTTCCATATTTGCCTCTATTCCGGCATGATTTGCAGAGGCTTCATAGGCCACGATAGCCTGACCCTTTCCATCCCCGTATGTTTTATTGTATTCGCTTCCACCACCCTGCTCGGAGAAGGTCTTCCAGATGCGGAAGCTATGCTCGAACATAGATACCTCCACGCCGTTATCCCCTGAAAGATCTCCTCTTCCGCAGGCAGTAAGCGTAACGATCATCAGGCAGAACAAAGCTGCCACGGCAAACAATCTCTTACTCATTTCATTCTCCTCGAAGCTTTAATTCCATACTTCGCGTCTTCCGACACTCCCGTAAACTTTAGATCATAGCGCCTTCTTCCCATGATCAACAGGATGGTCCATGCAATCACAAGGATTGCCATAATTCCGACATACCATTTCACATCCAGCATCAGGCGGTCGTGCCATGCCGTATTCCAACTGATACCGGCGGATTCATATACGTTACGATCTGCCTGAAATGTGTGATAGTCCCGAAGAACATGTCCGATGCATCCGCCGGTGAAGAGGAGCATCAAAACGAATAAATATTTTCTGGTCCGTTTCATAAATGCCTCCTTTATCATTTCGCCGGCAGAGCATCCCATCATCCGGTCATATCATTCTTCGCATCACTCGATCACAACCGTATCCAGCACCTCGTGGATCTGCTCTTCCGTGAGGCCTTGGAAGCGGATATACCCTTCATAGGCATCCGTAGCCAGCATTACATACGTGTTCACTTCGTTTCCTTCCTCACCTGATATGGTTTCGTCAACCAGATGATAGGTCACGCCGTCCTTCGTGCTGTAGTCTCTCTCATTAGCGGTATTCTTAAGCTGAATGCTGTAGGCCGCATCCCCTACAACACCTTCCAGATTCTTACTCTGCACTGCAGTAAAGCTTCCCTCCTGATAATTGAAGCCGCCGGAAATATCCACCGACTTATAGCCATTCCCCTCCGTAATGTTATAGACAATGCTGTCCGACGAAGAGGGCTCGTACTCCTTGCTGAACTTCACTCCAAGCCCTGCATCCTTCAGAGCCTTCTCATAGGAATCATAGGTGCAGACCGTGGAAACATATCCGTTCACTTCACTGACGGTCCTGGATGTCCAGGATGTGTCCGCCGTTCCCTGCTCACTGGAGATCTGCTTTGTAGTCACCGACTCCTCCGGCTTGGCAATTGCTTCGTCATCCACATACTCCGTATTCCCGACGGAAACCGCATGCTCCGTAACTGTCGGCGTGAGAAGCTTTGTTGCCGCATATACCCCTGCGCCTCCGACACAGAGAACCGCAAGCACAATCGCCGCAACCTTCGGCAGCAGGTACATTTTCTTAAGGGCTGCCTTCTGACGGCTTCCGTCACTTTTCGCCTCTCCCGAAAGGAGCTGACGGTTCAGCTCCGGGGAGGGTGAAAATGTGGGGCGCAGCGCCGCGGAGAGAACCTTGTCCATCTCCTTGGTTTCAACGTTGCTCTCAGTCATACTTTTCTTCGTTTCATTTATATCATGAATCTTACTCATATCGAACCTTCCTTTCACTGGATGAAGGGCATGATCTACTGCAGATCCTTCAGCCTGTTCTGCAGCATGCTCTTCGCTTTGTGGAGCCGGCTCTTTACGGTCCCCGCAGGGATCGAGAGCGCCTCGCCGATTTCTTCCATCGACATCTCCTCCATATAGAACATCAGGGTGACGACCCGGTATTTATCCGGCAGGCTCTGCACTGCGCGATGGACCTCCTGCAGCTTCTCATTTTTAATCGATGCGTCCTCTACGGAGAGCCCCTCCTCGGGGAGTTCCATTTCGGAGACATCCCGGAAGCAGTCCACATCCACCTTCCTGCGACGCCACAGATATTTCCGCCGTTGGTTGTTCCACAGATTCGTAGCAACCGTCAGCAGATAGCTCTTCGGATTCCGGTCACCGTCAATTCCCTTTCCGGCACGTTCCTTCTCAAACGCCGTGAGAAATGTCTGCTGGTACAGGTCATCCGCCGCATCCCGGTCTCCGGTAAGATATACGCAGTAGGAGTACACCGCTTTCCCGTATTCATTTATATACTGTTCAAGTTCTGCCACGTCCTGTCGCGGGATTCTCCCGCATCCTCCTGATCATCATTCCCCGAAAGCCGTACGCCTTCGACGGGACTTTGAAATGTGCTGCGCAACATCGGTTTCACTTATATATTTTCATGTCTGAAAGAAAGGTTCATTTTTTTTTAAACCATAGAAGTAATCAGCTAGGTATAGCACCTTACGGCGTTTTACCTAGCTGATATGAAAAATCGGGGACGGTTCCGGACTGTCCCCGATTTTTCACCTCCGTCCCCGGTTTTGCGCTAACGTGCTCCGATGGGAAGTCCCGGTATCGCATTCAGCGACAGGTCGTCCCGGATTCCACGCATGTAATCTATGTATCCTGCGGCTCCGATCATGGCGCCGTTGTCTGTACAGAAGATAAATGACGGGCACACGAATTCGATGCCTTCTGCCGCCGCCCGTTCTTCCATGGCTGTTCGGAGTCCCGTATTCGCTGCAACACCGCCGGTCAAGGCCAGTGTCTTTACGCCATGGCCCTTTGCCGCCTTCACGGACCGATCTGCAAGCACATCGATCACCGCCTGCTGGAAGGAGGCCGCAACATCTGCCTTATTATATGGGATGTGCTTCATTTCACAGCCGTTCAGGTAATTCAAAACTGCGGATTTGAGGCCACTAAAGGAGAAGTCGTAGGGTGCTCCTTCTGCTTCAGGGAATCCATATTTCCCCGAAGATACTTGGCAAAGGTGACCGTGGCCTCCTGGGCCTTCTCCGGATCGATGGTACACATCATGGCGATGGAAGTCAGGGCGTTGTACATAAAATGCGGCTGGATCTGGCTCACCATTACCGCAACCTCCGCTTCATAGAGTTCCTTCTGCATCCTCTCATATCGCAGCCGCTCCAGATACTGCTGCCTGAGATCATACACCAGCCCTATGATCTGCACAACCATGGTGATGGCCATACCGTAACGGAAGTAAAACGATCCGGGAAGATGGATAAACCGGTCCATCAGATCTACACCCAGTGTAAGTACCAGCGGGATCCATGACAGCAGCAAATACAGCAGTTCACGATTATTCCTTACTTCCAGAAGAAGGAGTCCCACAAGGAGCAGGAGTGAGACTCCCGTCACGATATTCATAAGAAATGCAGTGGCGGTAAGATCTTTCACTCCGGACAGCTGAAGGATCACCATAACGAAGGCCAGAATAAGATATAAGGTCCCCGTTACATTTGCAATCGCACGGAATCGATTTCTCTGCATCCGGGTCTTGGAATAGAAGATCAGAGATGCAACAAAGGCATATTCCGACACATGCGCAAGCAGCATGCACATGGTGGGATCCATGATCCAAAGTTTGAAGTAACCGCTCAGACTCTGCACGATCATGTAGAATCCCCAGAAGAAGCACAGCGCACCGAAGGAAAGATATGTATAATCCATCCTCCCCAGAACACGCCCCGCGATGGGAAAGAAGAAAAGTCCGAAGAAACATACAAGCACAAATAGCATGACTACCGGCAGCGTTTCATGGAAGATACGGTGATACATGCCGGACGACAGGCTGACGGTCACCTGAAAGCAGTCCGCAAAGCTGATCTGCGATCCGGAATAAGGACAGGTCACTGTCAGAACCAGTTCTGTCTCATCTGTCAATCATGAATCGAGCAGATACGGGGTGCTGATTTCGGTAACCTTATATCCCGGCGTATCAGGGAGCAGCAGCGCATAAGGCTTCCCGCCCTTCTGGTGCAGATAGGCGAATTTTTCCTCCTCGAAGGTATAGGAACTTATGGTTTCTCCTTCCGCAGTTTTAAATTCAAACCAGACATCCTTCGTTGAGATATTGATCTCTTCGTAGATATTGAGCAGTTTACTCGAAATTGTCCCCCGCAGCTCCAGCGTATGAAAACGCTCATCGATGGAGCTGTCTTTCCGGACATCCTTCCATTCTCCGCCATCCACGGAATATCTGCCTGTCAGAAGCGTGTTTGTAGTTTCATAGGTGTTCATTCCTGCATAAAAACGCATTGCAAAAAGGACTCCGATCAGAAGAAGGATCAGCGTCCCGCCTATGGCTATGCATGTCCATAATTTCCTTTTCAGAATGCGAATCACTGAAAACCTTCTCTCCCATCAGCAAAGGGTAGTTTTTCTCTCCATGGTCGCCTGGAAATCCATAGGCCACAGGGATATCCAGATCCTTAAGGAACTGCCGGTAAAGCATATCATAAACCGAACGGAAGGTCCTCCTCTGGAATCTCCCCACGGAGCATCCTTTCTTCTACCTCGGCACACTCCTTCGGAAGATCCGTAAATGCAGCGCTCATGGAGGCGTGTATACTGCACATGTCCAGGCTGAATAACATGCCGTGATACCACTGTAACCAATGATAGGTTTCCCTTATTATTCGAGAATGGAAGTCCCGGCACTTTCGGAGATCATGTGTACATTCTTCCACCCCGGAATATCATCTCCGGCCGTTCCGCATTCCGGGTGCTGTGAATCCGGAATGCAGAAGCTTTAATAGTTACATTTAATTTAGCTCAAATGAATAAAAAAGTAAATATGTACGCCACTGTGATCTATTAATTCCATGGCTATTTACCAACTCATGGTTGATATTTATAAATTTTCAAAATGCTTGCACATTTCGGTCCTTTATTGGTATTATGCTGATTTCAGTTGATCACTTATAAATTTGCGCCATTTGAAGATCGATAATACAAAACTCTGATTTCGTTCCTGTCTTAAACTTGATTGCCCAATCGGATATTCCCGAACTGACAATAAAAGTTGTTTTGTCCCGTGTCTCGATACCATAGGTCCTGCCGTTGGATCCAAACAGCGGCGCCCCCAACAGATTGATCTCAAACATCTGTCCTCCGTGTGTATGTCCGCTGAGGACAAGATCCGCTCCGCTTGCCGCCTCTTCCTCATAGTCATTCGGCTGATGATTAAGGATAATGATATATTTCGAAGGATCCAATTCAGAAATAATATCTCCTATCTTCTCCCGATCAGGATCAGAACGATCTTTTCTTCCAACGACATATATCTTTTCATTGATCAATTCCACCTGGTCCTTAAGGATCACAACCCCGGCATCGGCAAGATAGTTCTCCAGGTCATTTGCCGTAAAATCACGGTACTCAAAATAACCCTTGTCATGATTTCCGTAAATGAAGTATTTGCCCAAAGGGGCCTCAAAATCTTTTAATGCCTGGCAGCTGCGGATCATATCCGTCTTTGTTGTATTATCATCAACAAAATCCCCGGTGATAACTAACATATCCGGCTGCGTTGCCTGAATACTCTTCATATGTTCGGCAAAACCTTCCCCGTCAAAAGTCGCACACACATGCGAGTCGGTCACCTGCGCTATCCGGAGGTTCTCCATACCCAGATCCTTCGTCGTTTCCAATTGATAATCCGTCTCCCAGACATGGTGATCCAAATACCAGCCTGCAGTAAAATATATCAATTCAAAGCAGAGAACAAGTATGCCGACGATATAGATATGCTTTTCCTTTACCGCTGCATCAACTTCTGTTTGGCTTTTTTTCCTGAGCTTTCGTATAATCCGTGCTATCAGCTCTGCCAACGCCCAATATATCGCCATATGCACCAGTACTATCACTGTATTGATCAGGTCCAGACACAGAAACACAATAAAGATAAGCATCGGGAAAAGTGCTGCCACTCTTCTCAGCCACTTCTTGTCACCTGCTATCTTCCCTACAATACCGAATTTCTGAAATCTGGTCCAAAGAAAAACCAGGCTGACAACAGCTCCTATGCCCATACCTCCAAATATAACTGCCCAAATTCCCATATAAATTCCTTTCACATTGTTTAAAGCCCCATTCACCCGGGCGGCGCTTTCTTTACTGCAGTTTTGCCTTTCACATTATTTAAATCCCCATTCCCCTGGGCGGTGCTTTCTTTATTGCAGTTTTGTTCTTCATGGAATTGTTCATCATGGAATTCGCGGTTGCTGCCTTCCTTTCCTGCAATGGTTTTGCGGATTGAACAGCACCTTTCCCTTGTCCCAGAAGCGAACGCGTTCCTTATTCTTCGTGTAATTCTGTATGGAATCGAACAGATCCTCATTTGCACGGATCACTCTCTGATCCTTCTGGTTTCAAAAATGGAGCGCGTCGGAATGAAAAGAGAATGCTCAACGGGTCCGGGGTTTTCTCCCACGTTTTTCCTCCCTCTTTTCGTCATCAACGATCCTGCTTACCCCCGGACCGGTCAGGACGCTTCGCTTGCGAATCTTTTTTGCCTCCATTTTCAGGTCAAATGCATTGATGACCGGCTCCACGTGGGTGATTATCCCCAGAAGCTTTCCGGAGGGATCCTCCTGTCCCAGATTCTGTAAGGCAACGATGGCTGCGGAAAGCGGATCTCCGCTTAAAGTACCAAAGCCTTCATCCAGGAACAGCGCCCCCACATTGTTGCCTTTTCCGGCAAACTCAGCCATGGCAAGGGCAAGAGCAAGGCTGATGCAGAAGGTTTCTCCGCCGCTGGCATTCGAGATCGGACGGATGACATCATCTTCCTGCACCAGGATATCCATGGTGTCTCCTTTCTGAACCAGACGGTATTCCGGCTGGATCAGCTTCATATAATCATTTGCTTTGCTGAGCAGGTTCCGCATGGCAAGCTTCCGCTGCACAAATTCCTCAAATGCAGCTCCGTCTGCCCTTCCGATCATCGCCTTGATCCGGTCGAAGATCTCCTTTTTCTCAATTATCCGATCCAGTTCCTGTTGGATCTTCCCGCGTTTTTCCATAGCTTCCTGATTGGCGGAAAGCGCATTCCCGATTCCCCCGATCTCCTGGTTCAGCTTCGAAATCTCCACATCCAGACCTTCTTTTTCGAGCGTAAGATCATCTGCGGTCTTTTCGGTTTCCCGCTCCCCCAGTTCCTTACGCGCATTCCTTGCTATGTCATATGCGGTATTTGCTCCCGTCCTTTTATGTTCCAGCTCCTTTTCACGTTCCTTAAGCGTCCGAAGCTCATCATCGGTTTTCAAGCACTCCCTGAATGTCTGAAGGGAAGTAAATCCGTTTTCCTTTAGTGCGGCCTCGAAGATGGCCTTTGCATCAGCAGCCTGCGGCCTGAGCTCACCCAGACGATTCCCATAGTTTTCCTTGTTCGTTTCCGCTGTAGTCATATCAATCTTCACCCGATTCTGATCAGCACGGGCATCTTCATATTCCGTCTGCTTTTCCCCCAGCTTCTTTCTTAAGCTTTTCTCCTCATCATCCACATTTTTATCACCGAAGAGCTCCCTCCGCTGATCAAGCAGCCTCTGATAGCCGGTATTTTTGCTTTCGTAGTTTTCTTTTGCCTGCTCAGTCTCCTTCTCTGCTGCCGGAAGATCGATGCCTTCCATCTCTTTGTCAACTGCTACCAGATCCTTCGCTGCCTGCTCCAGATCCTTTCCGGCCTTATCAAAATCTGTCTTTCTTTTGTTCAAAATAGAGATCATACCATCGATCTGGTTCTCCGGATCATCCTCATCAGGCTTAAGCCGCATATCCCAGGGGCCAACACTTTGATCGATCTCAGCGATAAGGCTGTCCAGCTTCTGCACTGCCTCCTTGCAGGCGTTGCTCTCCCGTTCCAGATCCGTTGAAAGTCCCTCGATCCTGGCTTTGCAATCGCTCCGCTTTTCCTCTGCCTGCTTCAGAAGATCATTCAGCTCAGCCACATTTTCCACAACATGAAGCTCCTCCTCTGAACTTCTGCTGTGTTCCGCGTGAAAACCATGAACCGTGGAACCACATACCGGACACGGCTTTCCCTCTTCCAGCGTCCGGCTGAGGATGCCGGCCAGCATTACCGCTTTTTGGTCCATAAGTCCTGACAGCTGACCGGAAAGCTGAACAATCTTATCACTCTGCTCTGCAAATTCGCCATCCGCCTTCGCCTTATCACCCCGAAGCTTCAGAATCTTTTTTTCGGAAGTTGTCTTTGCATCGATGGCCGACCGAATAGAATTCTTCTTTTCGCCGAGGATTGCAGTAACCGCAGAGATGCCTTCATCCTTTTTATTCTCACTTAAATAAGCCTTGCTCAGCTTTACAACATTCTCATGCCTGGATTTTTCTTCTGTCAGTTCGCTCAGCCGTTTCTTTTTCTCCTCAAACTGCTCCTTTGCTTTTTTATACGCGTTTTTTAGCTCATTTTTCCTATCCTCTTCCGCCAGTGCCTTCGTGTCCAGTTCACGGACTTTCTTCCAGAGTTCGGTCAGCCCCGCTTCCTTCTCCTGCTCTTTTTCCAGGAGTTCCTTTGTTTCGGATACCTTCCGGTCTGCCTGCCCCTGCTTTTCCCTTAGCCCCTCAATTTCCTTTTCAGCGGTCTGAAGCTTAGCCTGTTCTTCACTCACCGCCTTTTCTGTATCCTGCCACCTATTATAGGCCTCACGACATTTTGCGGCATGTTCTGCCCGGGCCAGAACCTCCTTCATCGGCGCAAAGTCAGCTTCCTCCTCTGCACATTTTCGAAGTGACTCCTCTGCATCTGAAACCTTTTTATCTGCCGTATCCACAGCCCGGATATGATCGATCTGCTTCTGAAGTTCTCCACTTTTCCTGTTCAGTTCTTTTACCGTGTTACTCTTCCGTTCCTTCTCATCCGATTTTTCCGCAACCTCTTCCGCAGTCATCACCGGATAGTTCTTCACCTCTTTTTCCTTCGCCGTCTTCTCCTGATCCATTACCTTCCATTGATCATACAGGTATTCCCCCATCTTTTTGAAATGCCCGGTCCGGCTTACCCTGGCAAGGATCGCTGCCTTCTGATAGTCATCGCTGGAGAGGAACTTACTGAATTCTCCCTGAGGGATCAGAATGGAACGGACAAACTGATCGTAGTTCAGTCCGATCACTTTCTCCGTTTCATCCGCATATTTCTTCGCATCCTTCTCCGAGGCGATCACCTCTTCTTCTCCGTCCGGTCCGGTAAGAACAAGGGTAAGGAGCGGTGACTGAAGATTTCCGTCGATCTTCTTATAACTTCGGGTCTGGTAAAATGTACCTGTATATGTTCCTTTCGCTGCCGAATAGGTAATGGATGCCCTGCAGAACCAGCTTTCCTTATTCATCACCTCATTTTCCTTTCCGGTGATGGACTGTCTGGGGGTTTTCCCGTAAAGGGCAAGAGTGATCACATCAAGGATCGTTGTTTTTCCCGAGGCCGTAGGTCCGCAGATCACGAACTGATTATAGTTCTTTGCATACAGAGGATCGGTAAAATCGATACAGAAATGTCCGCGGTAGGAATTGATATTTTCAAATTCAAGCTTAATTATCTTCATCGCCGTCACCTCCCTGTACTCTTACTTTGTTTTCCGCTTCCCGGAAATAAGGAAGAAATTCCTCCACAAGTGCATTCACCTTTGTTTCGGCTTCTTCTTCCGAAATCCCCACTTCCGGTGGATAATATTCCTGTACCAGGCACCGGACAACATCCTCCAGACGGATCTCCCGGACGTCCTCCATTCGAAGGTCCTCAAAGGAATTCGCTGCCCGGGCGGTCTTCATCTTCTTCCAGTGAACGATCTGGAGCCGCTCGGGGAGTTCCGCCTGATCAATGACATTTTCCAGAAGTGCCCTGTCTTCCTGCCGGTACACGATCTCCACATACACGCTGTTTCCATCCGCTGCCTGCACCTCATTCCCGGCATACACACTGTTCCCATCCGCTGCCTGCACCTCAGCCTTGAGCGCCAGGAGTCTTTCCCGGATCTCATCTACGGATCCGCAAACCCGCACAAACCGGTCCTTCCCGGGGACCCGGAGCTTCTCCACCACAGGGCTGAAGCCATCGGTACTCTCCTCAAGATCCACCTGAAGCACATAACGAGGAATATCAGTCTCGTCGAAGCCCATCACAAAGGGTGATCCGCTGTACCGGATCCGGTTTTCTCCCGCGACCATGGAGGTATAATGGATATGTCCCAGAGCAACATAGGTAAAATCCCCGGGAAATACATCCGCATGAACCTTACCTAGGTTCCCCCGCACATCGATGGACAGCACGCCGTCATCCGCTTCCATCTCCTTTTCATCATCCTCCACATCACCGTATCGTCCTTCCAAAGCGGCAGCATACAGATGCCCGGTCACGATCACAGGAAGCTTCCGCCCTGCCTTTTTCTTATCCACCGCTTCCAGGACCTGTCTGTAAAGCTCCCCATAGGCATGGTCGGAAAATGTACGCTCTTCCCATTTCCCGTCATAGAATCTTCGGAGGTCCGCTTCCCGGATGAAGGGAATGAGGGCGCAAATGGCGCTGCACTCTCCGCTTTTATCCGTTATCTCATAGATCAAATCCTCCACACTGCGATCTGCGATGGTGCCTGCCACATGGATGTTCAGTGCTTCGGCCAGCTCCCCTGTAGCATCCAGCAGCGCGCCTGAATCATGGTTTCCACCCGCCACAAATATATTACGACAGCCGGTATCCAGCAGCGATGCAAGAAACCGGTAATACAGCGTCTTCATTTCATTGGACGGAATGCGGTTGTCAAAGATATCCCCTGCTATCACAAGAGCATCCGCTTCCCGCTCCACAATCTGCTGCCTGAGCCAGACAAAGAAGCTCTTTATCTCCTCTGTCCGGTCTATATCGAACATGGCATTCCCCAGATGCCAGTCAGATGTATGAATGATCCTCATATAAACCACCTCCAATAATACCTGAGGGTATTTTACAATTCATGGTTGACGCCAGAACGCACGTTCGATATAATGATATATATCGATCATTGAAAAGATAAGGGGTTGCTTTCTAAATATCCTTGAATAGCGTAAAATCTTAAAGGTTATAGGCCGAAACTTAACAAAGGCCATATTT
>Ga0310691_10001723_pt1 | contig 32152 bp, 18 predicted proteins | sample 176DNAGHGlowgp2_FD_203887 | JGI IMG/M metagenome (GOLD analysis project Ga0310691, IMG submission 203887) | Sheep rumen microbial communities from Palmerston North, Manawatu-Wanganui, New Zealand - 1766 DNA GHGlow gp2 (v2) (version 2) | ecosystem: Host-associated > Mammals > Digestive system >... | reverse complement strand
CTTTCAAAAGATGAAAAATGGATTTATAAAGTTGGTCCTGCCTGATGGCAGGCCTGATGCCTTGGCTTGATAACACCAGTTGAAAGCAAGCTTTCCACTGCTGCTTTCAATCCAATTCATCACCCCTGAAGGGGCTACAACTTTATAAATCAAAAATCGTTTCACAGAAAAATATATAAAAATGTTTGTTTGATCTTGAATAATGGATATCGGGGCAAAGATAAGGAAGATATTTTGATATTCCAAATATTTTTCATTATATTTTAACATTTCGGGTGCTTTTCTACCCTTTTGGCAAGTTTTGCGTACTTTTTGCACATTTTTTGTAGTCTAAAAAGGTGAAATTATTTCTAAGAAGATGAAAAATGGATTTGCAATGATGAGTAGCTTAGATGAGCCCCTTGGTGTTTGTCTCAGAATCATCACCTGAAAGCGAGCTTTCCGCTGCTGACTCTCAGCCATCCACCACCCTTCGGGCTTTCATCATTGCAAATCGAAAATATCTTGAAAAATATTAAAAAATATTCGCCTACTACCATATTTTGGATAAAATTCTGGTCGAATATGACACATATTATTAATTTTTCGCCTTTTTAGGAAGATAAAAATTGTGTGAATAACAATAATTTGGCAATTGGTACGTTTATAATACAAACCAAAAATCATTCTTATGGAATACATACCGACACATGTCCTAGAGCCTCTGCGGCAACAATTGATCGACTATTGTTACCCCTATATCTCTTGTATGATTGCAGTACACAAGGACCTTGGTCGAGGCATGCCGGAATATCTTTACCAGGAAGCGCTCAAAATCTGTTTCGAAGAAAATGGATATAAGGCTCATAAGGAATACAAGCATCATCCGATATTCCATGGTCGGACAATGTCTTCATATCTCAAGATGGATCTAATGGTAGAAACCGATAGAGGAAATATAGTGGTGGAATGCAAAGCCATCAAGAATATTACTGACGTTGAGCAATACCAACTTTTCGGCTATCTTCGTGGCACTGGATTCCCTGTCGGGATACTCGTGAATTTCGGCACGTGGCCGAAGGCACAGATCCAGCGGTACTATTACAATAAGGATACGGGAGAAATCCGACCATTCTGATTTTTTAAGAAGATGAAAAATGGATTCATGAACTATGGAACTGCTCGATAGCAGTTCTGATGATTAGCTTGACAGTTGTATCTGAAAGCGAGCTTTCATCTACACCTTTCAATCGAATCATCACCTCTTCGAGGCTTTCATAGTTCATGAATCGAAAATCGCCTTCGGCAGGAATATTCTTAAAAATATTTGTTGCTCCATATGGTCGCGTCCGAGTGAAGCGGACAGAATTTTATCCCATAAAGATGGACTAGCAAATATTTTTTAATATTTTTCAAGATATTTTCGAGTGGATTGAATGATAGCCCCTTTAGGGGTGCTGAATAGCTTAGAGGCAGCATCAGGGAGCTCGCTCAAAGATGATGACTATAAGATATGCAGCAGAGACGCTATCAAGCGGCTCCATTCAATCCACTCCATTTTTCATCTTTTTGTGTAAATCGTTTTAAAATAATCAGTGAGAAATGCTGACAAAACGGGGGCTAATTGTCTAGCTAACTTTGCAAAATGATGGATTTACTGTTCATTTCTTTCATTTCTGCCATATGTGTGATACAAATGTGCGAAATAATCCGTATCTTTGCACCCGTATATGTTTCTTTTCGACAACAACAACTTTAAATACATTATTTATTTTTTAATTATGAAAAAGTTTTTTACTTTGCTCGCTGTTGCGTCAGTCTTCACCATGGCTAATGCACAAGAAGAGATCGCTGGTGTTAAGTATGATGACGGTATCGCCAAGAAGTGGGAATTCAAGATTGACGGTGGCTATAACAATGACTTCGTCTCTGAGAACTATGACAATGGCCTTATCGAAGGTAGTGAAGGTTGGAATGCTAACGTCGGTGTTGGCTACAACTTTACTAGCAATTGGTTCGTTGGCTTGAACAGCGGTTATTGGTATCGTTGGGCTGGCATTAAGTCTCAGCGTCATGGCCATATAATTCCTGCATTGCTCGATGTTGTTTATCGTTGGAACCTTGGTACTGCCGAGAAGTGGTCTGTATTCCTTGAGGGCCGTGGTGGTTATCTTTTCAACCTTCAGGATGATTTTACTTTCAAGGGTAAAGAATATGAACCAGGTAACTATATCTATGCTGATGCCCAGGCTGGTGTTTACTACCGCATTCGTCGAAATATCGACCTGAAGTTTGCTCTTGGTTGGGGCTATGGCTTTGATCAGACTGATGACTATACTCCTGCTGTAACTCACAATGAGCACCCATTCACTGCTAAGGTAGGTTTCAACTTCCGTGGCAAACCAACCACACTGTGTCGTGCTGCTCTCCTCGAGGAGGCTGCTCGTCTGGCTGCTGAGGCTGAGGCTGCTCGCCTGAAGGCTGAGGAGGCTGCTCGTCTGCTCGCTGAGGCTGAGGCAAAGAAGGCCGCTGAGGCTGCTGCCGAGGCTGCCCGTCTGGCTGCTGAGAAGGCTGCTGCTGAGAAGGCTGCCGCTGAGGCTGCTGCCCGTGCCGCTGCTACCAATCTGGTATTCTTCTACAACATCCGCGTCGTGAACTTCGACCAGGAGGATGATGCCAAGCTCCAGGAACTCGTGAACTACGTGAAGAACGGCAAGGTGAACATGATCTACATCAAGGGCTATGCTGATAAGGGCACTGGTAATCCTTACGTGAACCGCAAGTATGCCAAGCAGCGTGCTGAGAACATCAAGAAGGCTCTCGTGAACAAGTATGGCATCGATAGCAAGCTCATCGAGTGCCTCTCTTACGGTGACACCGTTCAGCCTTATGCTGAGAATGATAAGAACCGTTGTGCGACGATCTTCGTCGAGTTCGAATAATCTCTACTCTTAACGCGAATTTATCACTCAACTTACTAACGCCGCAGCTCCCTGCGGCGTTTTTTTGATAAAACCACGAACAATGAAGGTGAATAACCACGAATCATACGAATCTACACGAATGGGTGAGGCGTGACGAAAACCACGAGCTACGATGGTGAATGACCACGAATCATACGAATCTACACGAATGGGTGAGGCGTGATGAAAACCACGAGCTACGATGGTGAATAACCACGAATCATACGAATCTACACGAATGGGTGAGGCGTGACGAAAACCACGAACTACGATGGTGAATGACCACGAATCACACGAATCTGCACGAATGGGTGAGGTCGGGACAAGAGATATAAGATTCGTGAGGATTCGGTAGATTCGTGGTTTATTAAAATTATAGATTCGTGGTTAGAAGTGGTTGAGGTTAGATTCTTCGTTCATCTGTGTTTTAGTTTATGTAATAAAAAATTAGTTACGCAATTATGATAGTATTTAGACAGGAAAGTTATGATATAGTAGGCGCAGCATTTGAGGTGTATAACGATCTGGGACCAGGTTTCCTTGAGGCTGTCTATCAAGAAGCATTTGAGATAGAATTGAAGAATAGAGGTATTCCTTTTGAAAGAGAAAAGGAACTTAAGATTTTGTATAAGGGTGTGAAATTGGAGCAAACTTATCGAGCAGACTTTGTATGCTATGATAAGATCATCGTGGAACTGAAAGCTGTTAATGAATTGGATGATTCACATCGAGCTCAGGTTTATAATTACTTACATGCTACGGGGTTCAAACTCGGATTGCTGCTGAACTTTGGCAACAAGAATGAACTCCAGCATGAACGAATAGTTTTATGAGGGTTTGATTCTCTGAGAGACGACCACGAAGGGTGAATGACCACGAACTACGACGTTGAATGACCACGAATCACACGAATCTACACGAATGAGTGTGGCGTGACGAAAACCACGAGCTACGAAGGTGAATAACCACGAATCACACGAATCTACACGAATATAATTGTTATATTTGCTAAGACAAGAATAAAAAGATTCGTGAAGATTCGGTAGATTCGTGGTTTATTCCCTGAGTTCAGCGTCTCATAGGGCTGACATCTGTGTTGATTCGTTTAGTGGTCAACGCAGAAATGACCACAAAGATTATGACCACGAATCACCCGAATCTACAGGAATAGGTGTGGTCGGGACTATTGACCACGAGCTACGAAGGTGAATGACCACGAATCACACGAATCTACACGAATGAGTGTGGCGTGACGAAAACCACGAGCTACGAAGGTGAATTACCACGAATCACACGAATCTACATGAATAGGTGTGGTCGGGATATGAGATAAAAGATTCGTGAAGATTCGGTAGATTCATGGTTTATTCCCAGTGTTCTGTGGTTTTTGGGGGCAATTTGCAGATGGATGCGGCGCTTGTCAGCACGGGGTGCTTCTGCACCTACACCTTTCGAAGTTTTTTTTTTATATTATTGTTTATAATGGATCCGGATGGTTTTTTTTGATAAAGTTTTTTATAATGGGTCTGAATAGCTATTTTTCTTCTTTTTTATAGTTTAAAATATAAAAATCATTAAAATATTTGTAGTTTAAAATATAAATCCCTATCTTTGCAACGACTTAAAACCAAAAAGAAGTATGGATACTGTTGAACTACAAAGTCTTTTCAACAACTATCATCGCAAGATCGCAAAGATTGATATGCGATTTAAGCGTTATCTCTTTAACGAGATCAACTGGAAAGCCAGGATTATCGGAATTAAGGGAGCACGTGGAGTGGGCAAGACAACATTGCTTCTGCAGCACATTCTTGAAAACTATGTGGATATCGACCAGACACTCTATGCGTCGCTCGACGACCTTTGGTTTTCGACTCATTCCTTGATCGACCTGGTTGACTGGGCCGACCAGCATGGCATCACACGGTTGTATCTGGATGAGGTGCATCGTTATGCCAAATGGTCGGAGAGTTTGAAAAACATCTATGATAGTTATCCCGACATGAGCATTGTCTATACGAGTAGTTCGCTGCTGATGATGGACAATGCAAGGGTTGATCTTTCGCGTCGTCAAACGACATATACGTTGCATGGTCTTTCTTTCAGGGAATATCTTGCTTTCGAAGACATCCTCCATGTGCCGGCAATCCAACTCGAAGACTTGTTGGAGCATCATGTGCAACATGCTATGCGTATCGTGAAGGATGTCAAGGTTGCTTCGCATTTCGAGTCGTATTTGTCCCGTGGATATTATCCATACTATCGTGAGGCTGGAGAAGATTATCCTTCACGACTCCGTGAAGCCGTATCGGTAGTCATAGACAGTGACTTGCCAGCAGTTGAGAACATGTCATTCGAGACATTGCAGAAAGTGAAGAAGCTGATCATGATTATCAGTGAACGCGTGCCTTTCGAACCCAATATGTCAGAACTCTGGAAACAGCTGGTCACCAACAACGAACTGGGACTGCGAATGCTCTATGCACTCGACAAGGCTCAGCTCCTGTCGCTACTTACTTCGAAGATGAAGAACTACAAGCTGTTGTACAAACCCGACAAGATCTACTTGGGGAACACCAACCTGATGCATGTCCTTTGTCCTTCGGTGGATAAAGGTAATGAGCGTGAAACCTTCTTTTATAGTCAGTTGTACGTGGCACATGATGTCAAGTATCCACAACAGGGCGATTTCCTGGTGGATGATCGCTATCTGTTTGAGGTGGGAGGACGCAAGAAGACTTACGACCAGATTGCTGATGTCGCTAATGGTTTTCTTGCGGTGGATGACACTGAGGTCGGTCATGGTCATCGCATTCCCTTGTGGCTCTTTGGTTTCATCTATTAGGAGAAAAAGGCCTTCAATCTTTGAAGACTGAAAAAAGGCTTCGCCAGAAAAGCTGTCCTGACACGTTTTATAGCTTGCGCTAGAAATCAAGGAGGAAATCTAATGGGGAAATGGAGGTTTGACCCTACAAAAGCTTGACTACGCTTTATTTCCTCAAAAGATTTCCACATAGATTTCTTGCGTTAGCAATAAAAACAAATGAATGTGAGGTGCTTACTTGATCAGGACCTTGCGGCCATTGTGGATGTACATTCCCCTCTGCGTCGGCTTATCAAGCAGACGGCGGCCATCGAGGGAGAAGTAGGCATCTTCCATCTTACTTCTTCCATCTTCCATCAAGAAGATGCCATTCTCTTCATCGCCGAAGTTGAGGTTGATGGCCTTGACTTGCTGACTGGAAGTGAGGTTCAGCTCGAAGTAGGCGCGGAAGGCATTGATGGTCATGCTGGCGCTGGTATAGTAGAGGGTGTTGCCTGCTCCGAGATAGAGGATGTTGGTGTTGGCACTGGTGAGCGGCTGGGGATCGTAGGTGCCTATGAAGCTGACATCGTCGGTCCAAATAATTCTTTCGTCTTCCGGTGCATCATAGATGGTGACGTTGGTGAAGGTTGGATTCACGATATTCTCACCGCTATTCTCCCACTTGATGATGTAGGGCTTGCCTGCTTCGATGGAATTCACCTCTGCGAAATTGAGCGTGAGGGTCCCTGATGATGGATCGAAGCCTGTTTCGCTATTTTCACTATTATCAAGTGTCATTACGGTTGCTCCTTCGAGCGGGGTGCCAGTTAAGCCGTTGCCTTCATTTCCGACGTTGAATGGCAGACACAAGGTGTTCCAGTCGCCATCCTTATAGAGTGTGCGTCCGACGAGGCCTACTCGTGGCATATCGTCAATTCTATCTAAGAGGTTGCTGTTCTCTGCGTAGTCTCTGAGACCGTAGGTGAAGTAACCGGTGGTGGTTGGGTTGGCTTTGGTTATGTCGACATCACTATAATTGGGAAGGTTCACGCAACTGAAGAATATTTTATCTGAATTGAGGATATTTGGTTGGTCCCAATCATCGTTGCAATAGATGGTGGTCAGTGATGAACATTCATTGAACATATATGACATATCTGTGACATTCGATGTTTCGAAATTCGAGAGATCGAGGGTCTGCAAACTGTAGCAAAGGTTGAACATATAAGACATATTGGTGACATTCGACGTGTTCAGATACTCGAGACCATTGATTGTGGTCAAATACTGTAACCTTTCGAACATACTGGCCGTAGAGGTTATTGGATAGTCGCTAAACGAAGCATCGAACGTAGCAGTGGTTATTTGGGTATAAGATTGTTCTTCATCATCCCAAACGAAATTATAAAAGATCTTTACGGTGTTCTGATCATTGGCTCTTTCAGCGCTGTTTTCGTCATAATAAAACGTGAGGTTTCCGTCGGATGTGAGCACAGCATAGGCTAATGGTCCACTACTGGTGAAATAGCCGCCCATTGAAACAGGTTTGGCACAGGTTATGTCGTATTCATTATCTTGATAGTTGGGAAGGCTCGTACAATGGTAGAACATCTCAATGGATGAAACTTCTTCATCTCGTTCAATACTGCTCCAGTCGTCATTGCAATAGATAGTAGTTAGATTGGTGCAGCCATAGAACATGTATGACATATTGGTGACGTTTGATGTATTGAAATTCGAGAGGTTGAGTGCTGCAAGTTCTTCACATTCATTGAACATACCTGCCATACTGGTAACTTTCTCAGTGTTGAAGTTACTAAGGTCAAGGCTGGTTAGTGAATAGCAATTAGCAAACATGCCTCCCATATTGGTAATATTCTCTGTGTTGAAGTTGTTGCCAAAGGTTATACTGGTCAGCGCGGAACACTCAGCGAACATTGCTTCCATATTTTCGACTTGGTTCGTATCGAAGGTCGAGAGGTCAATGTCAGTCAGTGCAGAGCAATTATAGAACATATATGCCATGTTTCTGACATTACTTGTGTTGAAATTCGTGAAATTGATACTTGTCAAGGCTGTACATGTTGCAAACATGTCAAAGGCTGATTCGAGGTTATATTCGCGGAAAGAAATGTCGAAATCCACAGTAGTAATATCGGTGTTTTCAATATACTCATAATTTTCTTCATCATAATGAACCCAACCGGGATCATTCCAATCTTCCGGGTCGCCGGAATTCCATGGGATGTCATAGACTTTGATTGATTCTGATGCATCCGGTTTGTTTGTGTCGTAATAGAACTTGAGCAGGCCATTGGCATCGAGCACGGCATAGGCTTCACGGTTATCTTCTTGCGCAAGTGCTCCTTGGCTAAGGCAGAATAAGGTGGCGAGGAGAACTATGAGTCTTGTATTTCTCATAGAAATGCAAGATGAGAAGATCTCACTCAACGCGGGTTGTGGGGATAGATGTTTGAACATAAGTAAGACTAAATTTAGAAAGATTATATTAGAAATAATTGAATTGTCGTATTTGGGTGTGGGGGTAAGAAATAAGATAGGAGAAGAACCTATTATTTTGCGTGCAAAGAAACGAAAAATTTTCGATTTTTCCAAGAAAAAACGGAAAAATCCTGCTTGAACGATAATATTTAAACTGAGAAGACATATTTATTTCTCTAAGATGATGAAAAATATATCTGCTTGAACATATAAGGGGCACACAGATTCCTCAGATATGCACAGATTTGTTTTTAACGTTAATGCCCATTAATGGACCGTTAATTGGTCATTAATGATAGGTTGGTGGATGATTGAGCTCGGTCGAACAGAATTTTATCCTATAAAAGGGTAGAGGCAAATATTTTTAAAGATTTTTCAAGATATTTTAGAGTGGATATGCAGCAGAGGCGCCATCGGGCGACTCCATTCAATCCTCTCCATTTTTCATCTTCTTTATAAAATCAAGAATTATAGAATTAGAGAAATAGCCTGGACGAAGCAGGGGGAATGAGGGGGCCTCTTGGATATAAAAAAGAGGGTGCGGGACGTTGGTCCTGCACCCTCGATGTATGTTGGGGGATATGTGTTCGATGATTACTCGTCTTCCCAGATGTTGTCGCGTTGCTTGGATTTAAGAGTGACATCCCCGGTAGTGGTTCCGCCAAAACCGGCAGTTGGGAAATCTGGATCAGAAGAGCAAACGATATCCTTCGAGTTAAGAGCAACAAGTATGAACTCTGGGGTTGAATAGTTCTTTTTCATAATGTCTTATATATTTACTTAACCATAATAATCTTACCATTCTCGATTACCAAGCCCTTGCGTGCGCTATCGAGCTTGCGTCCCTGAAGGTCATAGTATACTTTGACTGAGCCGTCTTCCTGCTCTACAAACTGGAGGCCTTCTGTGTCATCAACTTCAAATCGAAGTGGTGCTTCTCCTCCTTGTGGTGCAGGGCCTGTGAACCATGCGCGATAGGCAGGCATTGTAATAGTGCCCGTACCATAATAGAACTTCTGATCTAAGAAATAATAAAGTCCGGAACCCTTTTTACTTTCGAATGTTCCAACCATATTCCAAGGCTCATCAGGAAATGCTTCCAATGGGGTGTTTGTTACTGATGGGAAATTTGATAAAATATGGAATGAGCCTTCATTATTGTCAAAATTGAGAGATTTGAAAATGACTGGCTGTCCTGCTTGTATGAATTCTGGAACACGCATAAAATGCATCACCATGTTATTGTCGACTCCATCGAATTGGAAGAAGACTACATTGTTACTAAATTGGCTAGCATCTTGAATATCGAATGGCAGGCAGAGGGTGCCCCACTGGCTGTCAAATTTTCGATAATAATGAGCACCAACAACTTTATGTTCTGACCAAGAGAAATCTTCACCATCAGTTACCTCTAAGAAAGCATCGAAAGATTTAACTTTATATTTATCGTAATCACCAATTTGACCATCTGCAACAAATATTTTTCCGTCTTCAACTCCCTTCACATCTACAGTCTGATGGGAGTTTCCTTCATCGGTTTTACCATCGTGGAAAATGACATTGTTAAAATCTTCGTCGCTAACATGGTATTCATAAATATTATTCTGGGTAAATTCCATTGGGTGGCTTTTCCAACCGCTGTTAATATCTTTAGATTTATGCCATGTATAGATATAAACATTCTCCCACCAATCTGTTCCGGAATTATCATAATATATGGTATAGCCAGTTTTACCTTCGGTGTGATCGTATACACCATCAATATAATATCCATTCTTTAAAAATGTTGACTCGGTGCGATCTGTGTTTGAACCATTATTATGAAATATAATTTTTTCAGGTGAGGCAGCATTTTCGTCAAAATACCAAGCATAAACGGGGTTTCCGGCGGCAGAAGTGCCAATTGATTCTCCGAATTCAGCTCCTTGCCAAACGCCTGCAAGCTCTCCACCATCTCCACCATAAGTGTAGAGGTGATCATAACTAGTGTTAACTTTTTCATAGAAAATTGCAGCCTTCCCCTGAGGAATACTCGGTACAAACTCGTCAGCCAATGCACTCATAAAGAAAGAGAGCATCGCAAAAAACGTAAAGAATTTCTTCATAGCTGAAAAATTAAAAGTTGTTTGTTTTTATTTAGTTAGTAATACATATTCTAAAAAACGGGGACAAATTTATAGTATAAATTTATTACTTCCAAATTTTGGATTAGTTTTTTTACAATATTGTTGCTTTTTTTATAATTTGTGGATTGTTTGAATGATTTGGGTGGTATTTTAGGGGGTATTTTTTGGGATTTTGTAATACAGAAATTCTAAAATCATATGTAAAAGTGAAAATTCTGATATTTTATGAAGGCGAAAAATGAATTTCTCACAAAGATGAAAAATGGGCATTGAAGTGTCCAGACTTCGAAGGGATAACCTTCGGTTAGAAATCATTGTGGAAATCTAAGGAGGAAATAAAGCGTGGTCAAGCATTTGTAGGGATACACAAACGGACGAACAGAATTTTATCCTATAAACGAGGATAAGCACATATTTTTAAAAATTTTCCAGATTTTCGAGTGGATTGAATGAATGCCCCTTTAGGGGTGCTGAATAGCGTAGACGCACCATTTGGGTGCTCGCTCACGGATGATGACTAAGATATGCAGCAGAGGTGCTATCAAGCGACTCCATTCAATCCACTCCATTTCATCTTCTTTGTATAAATTCGTTGGGACATAGCAATAATAAATCCCGACACTGACGGGTGCCGGGATTGTATAGTTTAGAGTTGAGTGTTTAGAGTTGAGTGTCTAGAGTTTAGAGGTGAGTGTTTAGAGTTAAAAGGTGCTTACTTGATCACAACCTTCTTGCCGTTGACGATGTAGATGCCAGCAGAGGTGGGCTGGGTGGTGAGGCGACGGCCATCGAGGGTGAAGTAGGCATTGGAGGACTTGGAATGATCGGAGGACTCGGAAATGGTCTTGATGGACGTTGTTTCTTCGTCGAAGTTGAGGACGATGGACTTGGCATTTCCAGATTCTTCGCTTGCTATGAAATATGCGCGGAAAGCACCAATTTCGATTGGGGATTCGGGATAATACAAGGTGTTTTCTGCGCCGAGATAAAGATATTCCTGACCACTAATGGAGACGGGTTTGAAACAACCATAAAATATGTAATCGCCATCTGCACGGCTTGGTTCGCTCGTGCTAAGCTTTACGCCTGTGAAAATAGGATTTTCAATAGGGTCTGCATCACTTTCCCACTTTACAATGTAAGGTTTGCCGGCTGTGATGGCTGTTGCCTCCTCGAAATTCAGTGTAAGAGTGCCATTATCGTCTACAGTGGATTCGCTGAGTTCGTTAATAACTGCACCAGCGAGGGGAGATGCTTCAATCTTTTCGGTGGTCAGATCAAATGGAAGGCATAATGTGTTCCAACATTTGTCCTTATAGAGCGTGAGACCATTGAGCTGAACATCTATGCGTTCGTTATTGGATGCTATCATAGCATTGGCAATATCTTCAGCGTTGGCGAGGGGTGTGGGGGCCTTCTTCCAGAATTTGGCTACGTAGTTTTTGCTATCATTACTGTCCCAAAGATTATCACCAGTGCCATTTTGATTTATATAGCATACAAACCATACTTCTATTGTATGTTCGCCTACAGAAAGGTTTGAAATATCGATTGGATAGGTAACAAAGAATTTGCCACCAGTCTGATATTTTCTGTTATTACCATCATATTCAGCGAACGTCAATGTGATGTCTTCGCGTTGAACTCCGTCTATCTTGTAACCCATTGTCATGGTTTCTGGCTGTGTGTCACCAGATTCTGGATATACCAAAGACAAGCCACCAAGAGTTAGAGAATAGATTTCGCCAAAGTCTTGGCCGTGGAATGATGAAGGTTCACCCACCCCCCATCCTAAAGTTTTTGTAGAATACCAAGTTCCATTTACATTGACAGCACTTCCTATCCAGGCATCAGCAAATGCAGAAGTGGCGCTTGCAGCAAAGAGCAGTAATGCAGCTAAAGAGATTATCCTTGTTTTCATAAATACGTTCTTTAAGTAATGCTTTATAAGGCTATTTTCCCAATGAATCGGGATGGAGATTAATCCTCATCCCAGATGCCACGATTGTTGGCGCGGACAGGGCCCTCGTATCCTGCGTCAGAACCACCATATTTCAAGCCTTCACCTTCGACTTTGCTAACAGGACTTGTGCAGATGACTTCGGTCATTTCGAACTCTTCCACGCTGAGGGCGGGGGTTGTGTAGATTTTCTTTTCCATTGTTATTTATGATTTTAATGTAGTTTGTATTGTCAAGTTTGCGTTTTATACTAAAACGGGTGCAAATTTATAATATATATTTATATTATCCAAATTTTCGATGATATTTTTTTAAAATGGGTTGTATTTTTTTTGATTTTTGGATTATTTGAATGTTTCGTGTTGAATTTTATGGGGGTTATTGGAGTATTTTGTAATACAGAAATGCTATAATCGTGTGAATTCAATTTTTTATCTTCTTTTTGTAATAAAACGTTAGGGTCAGGATTGTATTGCGGCTTATGTCTTTTTTATTTATCAAATAAATAAAATTTTTTTGAAAAAAATTTGGAGGTTTTGTAATTGTTGTGTATCTTTGCGGCGTTGATTTATCATGAATGTCAGTTAATATACAATATACCTTTTTAAAATTAATACGTATGAAAAAGATCTTACTTTCTGTTGCCATGCTCTGCATGGCATTGGGTGGGCGAGCTGAGACACAAGAAGTTTGTCAGGGCTGGCCTGAGGATTATGGTGGAGTGATGCTCCAGGGCTTCTGGTGGGATAGCTATTCTGCCGCCAAATGGTCGGCTCTGACAGCTCGCGCCAACGAACTGTCGCAGTACTTCGATCTGATCTGGGTGCCCAACTCGGGTACTTGCTCGGGGGATCCTGAAGGATCGCAAGGACCGTCGATGGGCTATGATCCCTGTTATTGGCTGCATCACAATTCGTGCTTTGGCACGGAGGCTGAACTGCGCACGATGATCGATACCTATAAGGCAAAGGGTGTGGGCATCATCGAGGATGTGGTGATCAACCACAAGAAGGGTGTGACCAACTGGTGCGACTTTGCACAAGAGACGGTTACCGGGCAGAAGACCAATAAGGTGTATTCCATCGCGTGGGATAATGAAAACTATTCGCAGATCTGCCAGTCGGATGAATGCAACGACAATGGTTATCATACCACTGGTGCGAATGATACGGGCACAGATTTCAATGGCTATCGCGACCTTGACCACACCAATGCTACTACTCGTGCAAACGTGAAGGTTTATCTCGACTTCCTGCTCCACGAGCTGGGCTATGCAGGCTTCCGCTACGATATGGTGAAGGGCTATGGTGCCGGATATATCCAGGAGTATAATAATGACGCTATGCCTACCTATTCTGTGGGCGAGTTTTGGGATGACCAAACAAGCATCCAGAACTGGATTGAAGGAACGGGTTGGACTTCGGCAGCATTTGACTTCCCTTTGAAGTTCAAGATAAATTCTGCCATCAGTGACAGCCATTATGACGCTTTTGATTTCAAGAGCTTTACCTTCGATAAGAATTACGCACGTCATTCCGTGACATTTGCCGACAACCATGATACGGGCCGTGAGGGTTCGAAGCTTGCCAGCAACTGGTCGGCAGCGAATGCCTTTATCCTGGCTTCGCCTGGCACGCCCTGCATCTGGTATCCTCACTACAATGCTGACCCCACGAACATCCAGGCGATGATTCTGGCTCGCAAGGCTTGCGGCATCACGAATACTAATTGCAATGTACAGCAGCAATATGCTACCGACGATAATCGTGGCTACGTCATGGAGTCGTATGGCTCGAAAGGTAGTGTGTATGTACTGCTTGGAGAGGCTGCCTATTCGAAGGTGGGTGAAGTTCCATCGAAATATACCCTTGTGGCTGAAGGCGATGCCTACAAGTTCTATTCGTCGGTTGCAAACTTTGCTTCGGTGAAGGTTTCGCCCGATGGTGGAGCATTTACGGATGAGACCGTGCAGGTCACCTTGACTCCTGTCAATGCTACACAGGGGGCATGGTACACTATCGGCTCGGAAGCATCGGATCAGATTCCTCTTACTCAAGAAACCACAATTACCATTGGCGCTGACTATGATGTGAATGAGGATATCACCCTCTTCTGGGGTGCCAAGGGCGATGACGGTGTAGAATATACAGGTTCGACGACGTTCACGAAACGCGAACACTATACACCTTCGATTGAGAGTGCTGATGAAGTGTCGGTATTCTTCGAGACGGAAGCGAAAGAAGTGTTCATCTGGGCGTGGGACGACAATGATGTCAATTACACTGGAGGTGATTGGGATAAGAAGCCTGCCATGGATCTGATGGGTGTGAACGACGCTGGCAATCTTATCTACAAGTGGACCTACGTTCCAACTAGAAAGGCTGCTACTGGACCCACAAAGGTGATCTTCGTCTATGGCGATACCCAGACCGAGGACCTCCCATTCGTCAGCCATGGCTATTATGACGAATCGGGCCTCTTGTATGAACTCGGCGAGAACACCCTCTATTTCGACAACACGGCCAGCAACTGGACTAATGTCTATTACTATGCCTGGGGCGCAAATGGCTCGAAGGCAGAATGGCCGGGTGAGCTGATGGAGACCTTGAACGATGACGGTTACTATGAGGTGACCTTGGACAAGGCTTATACCTCCATCATATTCAATGATGGCATTGGTGGACTCAAGGGCTTCACACAAACCGAGGACCTCACTGCTGAGGATGGTAAAGTCTATGCATTGGCCACAAATACGGTTTATTTCGACAATACCGAGAGCAATTGGGAAGATGTCTATTGCTATGCCTATAATGAGGACAATCCGGGCAATGTGATAAAGAATGCCGATTGGCCTGGTGTAAAAATCGAGCCCAATGGTGATGGTCTTTACGAAGTCACCTTGCTGGAAGGTTACAAGCTTGTGATCTTCAACCGTGGTGAAGGTGGCGATGTAGGCGTTGCCCAAACTGCTAACCTTGAGGTGGTCGATGGCAAGATCTACACGCTTAATGGAGGTACCAATACGCAGGATGGTTATACGGTTTACTTTGACAACAGCGTAAGCAACTGGAACAGTGTTTATTACTATACCTGGGGCGATGGTGGAAATAAGGCAAGTTGGCCAGGTGAAAAAATTACCGAAACCAATGAACAAGGCTATTACGTGGTTCATGTCGATGGTAATGCTTACAACAAGATTATCTTCAACAATGGCGAAGGAGTTCAGACTGAAAACTTCGATGTCGTGGATGGACGAGTTTATACCTCTGCAAGTGTGACCACCGCTCTGGTTCTCTCGGACAACGAACCATTCTTCAATGATGTGACATTTACGGCTTCTTCTGTGACTTACACGCGCGAGATGAGCTATCGCTGGGGCACTATCCTCATGCCATTTGAGCTTACGAGCGATGACGAAGTACAGTATTATGAGCTCACTGCTGTCGATGAGGATGTTATGACTCTTGAAAAGGTGGAGTCGGTTCCTGCCGGAGAGCCTGCTGTCTTCAAGCTAGTCAATGGTCCTGGTACCCTGGAGATTAGTGCTACGAACGTGGATGTCGTTCCGACAGCTGATGAGAACAAGTACGGTACTGGTGTCGCATCATGGTATATGAATGGCACCTACCAGGGCAAGAGCAGTCTGGTTTCGAAAGCAAGCAAGAATATCTACTTTATCGCCCAGGATAAGTTCTGGTTGGCTGAGGCTGCTATTACGGTGAAGCCTTTCCGCGCATGGTTCGAAACCAACAGTTCTCTGTCTGCCGCCAAGATGCGCATTGAAGTGGAAGGCGAGACTGAGGGTATCCAGACGATAGAGGAGGAGCGTAACGCTCAAGAGATCGTTTATGACCTGATGGGACGCCAGAGTGACTCGTCACGCAAGGGTATCGTTATCAAAAACGGCACGATTATCTTCGTGAAGTAACTTCGGTTGAATAATTATTGTGTAATTCTAAATATTGAAAGCTATGAAAAAGCAATATTTGGTTCCATCTGTGACGGTGATGGAGTTTGATAGAATGGATATTGTTACAGCCTCGCCCGTCCCTTATGCGGGCAGTAATGCCAATGGTGGTCCGGGCGAAGCCGAGGCTCCGAAACGTCGTGGGGGCATCTGGGACGAGGATTAACGCTTGTTAGGGCAGCCAAACTTGGCTGCTGACGACAACAGATAAAGGCAGCCAAGGATGGCTGCTGACGACAACAAATTAATGATGACGCCGGCCGGCTGGGAGGGGTTCTCCTGGGCGGCTGGCGGTTTTTTTGCGGCCATACTTGGCTGCCGACGGGGAGGGGGATGAAAAAAAGGGGGCGAATGTTTGGTGGTGTTGGGATTTATTTGTATCTTTGCGGCGCGGTTTGTGCGCGTTTGCAGCCATAGATGGCTGCGACGAGACACGGGAGCAGCCAAGGACGGCTGCTGACGAGACGCAAAGAGGGCGGCAAGGATGGGTGCTGACGAGATGCAAAGAGGGCAGGCAAGGATGGCTGCTGACGGAAACAAAAGGGGCGGCCAGGGATGGCTGCTGACGAAATGCAAAGAGGGCAGGCCAAGGATGGGTGCTGACGAGATGCAAAGAAGGCGGCCGGGGATGGCTGCGACATGGATTATGAAAACGAATGAATGATAAAATAATGAAGAAGGAAATTTGGCAGAAGGGCTTTGTGCTACTGATGATATATCAGGCGGTGGTGAGCCTGTTCAGATGCGGACAGGATGTGTGGACATTCTGGCTGGATAAGTCGATGCTGAACTATGCGGCGACGGATTACCTGATCAATTACCAGGGAGGATTCGTAAGGCGAGGAATGATCGGAGAGGTGCTGTACCAGCTGCGTCTACATCTGGGTGTCGATCCTCTGCCGGTGCTGGTGGTGCTGGCTGTGGCGTGCTTCGCGGGGCTCGCTTTTACGATGGTGCGTGCATTCATAAGAAGGGGATTGGCGCTGTATATCCTGCCCTTGGTGATCTGCATGGGAATGACCTTTGCTGCACGCAAGGACTATGGGATGATTCTGCTGGTGTGGGCTGCCGCGTGGGCTTATCTGCATCTGCAGAAGGATTGGACAAAGGTGGTGGTGCCAACGCTGGTACTGCTGTTTCTGCTGAATGTGCATGAGGCGTCGCTACTGTTTGCCTGGCCTCTGCTGGCGCTGCTGATGCTGCGTGACAAGGGGCTGGGGAACGGACTCAAGGCCGTGGGCGTGGTTGTACCTGTGGTGATGTTTGTGGTGCTGTGCAGCTTCAAGGGTACGGCCGAGATGGCGCAGGCCATCCACGACTCGTGGAAGCCGTTCCTGCCGGAGGAATGGGGCGACGTGCCCGACAACAACAGCATCGCTGCCATCGGATGGAGTGCGAAGAACACGATGCTGATGCACCTCTGGTGGAACTACTTCTGCTATTATCCTGACTTTTCGGTGCTGCATGGGTGGATGGTAAGGCCTGTGGTGTATCTGCTGATCTTCTATCTGCTGGCGAACTATCCGCTGGTGTTCCGCAAGGCGGACGAGGCACAGTGCAAGCGCGACAGCGTGAATTTGGGACGCATCGCACTGTTCCAGTTTGTGATGCTGCTGCCGATGTTTACGGTGCTGAGCAATGACCTGGGACGCGTGGTGTGCTACTGGACGTTGTCGTCGCTGGTGTTCTATCTGCTGGTGCCTGCTGAGCGGCTGGAGGGGCTTTTCCCGAGGTTCTTCTGCAGGATGGCTGATGGGCTGAATGCGGGATTGAGCAAGGTGTTGAAGCCTACGTGGGGACGTTTGGCGATGGTGATGCTTCTGATCTGCTTTACACCGGTGAAGCTGAACCTGCATATCGCTGTCAGCCTGTCGACGCTGGGCTCGCTGTATTTCCTACTGAAGGGGCTGCTGATGGCGTTCTAACGAGTTGTGGTCTTGAATAGCCAGAGGAGGAGGGCGTAGATGGTGACGAGGAAGGCGCGGAGGGTGAACCAGAGATGCATGATGGAGTGCTGGCGCATGAGGAGGAACCAGACGGGTACAATCAAGGCTACAAGCATCAGCCAAAGCCACTGGCGCTGCACTTTGAGTCCTTTCTGCAGGAAGATGTAGACGATAGAAAGAGCGAGTACGAGCAAGGGTATCTTCCAGCCAAGGGCGCGCTCTTCGCCAAAGATGATGAATTGCAGCATCTTTGGAATGGTGAGTTCTATACCATAATATTGCTGAGAGGTGCGCACGCCAATCTGCTGGGCTGCATCGGCCAGCAGATTGAAGCCCGTCAGTCCATAACCGATGACCCACTTGCTTGACCAGAGCAGGGCATAACCTATTCCCCAGGCAATGGAAGCAAGGATTACCTTGCGCACTTCCTGGTTTCGTTGGGTCAAGAGGCAGACCAAGAGGGGCATACCGAGGGTGAGTTGCGGTGTGGTGAGGAAGTCGAAGAATGAGGTCACGGCTCCTATGATAAAGAAGGTGAGGACCAAGGAACGACTGCGGGCGGTAAGATCGGGATAGAGCATCACTGCCAGCATGCTCAGGAACATCAGATAAAAACAAGTGGAATACTGCAGAGAGAATGGAACGATGGGGAAATAGACCAGCAGGAGGCTGAGGAGGAACAACAGGGCTTCGACTTTCCCTATTCTTTGCCAGATAAGCCACATTGTGGCCAGGCACAGGAGAAGCATCAGCAGGCAGTTGATGATGCGAAGTCCGCGTATGCTGAAGAGGATGAGCATAGGCTTCAAGGTAACAAGATAGCCTTGCCAATAACGTCCGTAGAAGCGCATTTCGAGGCCATCGGTTTGGCTGAGGGCTACGCGCTCGGTGTAAACGGACTTGGCAACTTCCTCATCGTCGTTGTCGTAGTAGGGATTGAGCATCGACGAACGCAGGGGATGCTGGGTATCGCTGGAGATGGCCAGATTGAGCATAAGGGCATCGGTGAAGTTGTCGAGGCGGCCCAAACGCCTGTCGATGAGATGTGCTCCCTGGCCTTCGTGCTGCAACTGCCGGGCTGAGGCGATGACGTTGTCGGCGATGAGCGACGAAGGCAGGCTGTAGGTGCCTAGCATCAGCAAGGTGAAGGTGAGGAGGAGGAGAAGGTAGGTGGTGAGGAGGAGGAGTATTGTTTTTTTCATATATATTTTTAATGAACGGCGCAAATATAGGGATAATTTGTGGATTAACCAAAAAATGAGCGCGGTTTTTAAGATTTTCGGGGAAAAGGCTTGGAGTTTTGTGAATTATTGCCTATCTTTGCCCCAATCTACAAATACCTCAATTATGCCTCGTATTTCTTATATTGACATTGCCAAGGGCATTCTGATTTCGCTGCTTGTGCTCCATCATCTCATCTGGACTTCGGTGACCTTCGTCAAGGTCCCCAATGACTTCCTTAATACACTTTATGACCTCCAAATGCCGCTCTTCGTGGGGTATTTCATCCAGGCGTTCTTCGTCATTTCTGGTTTCTGTTCCAACTTCTCGATCCCCTGGAGGGACTTCCTGTGGAAGCAGGTGAAGACGTTGCTCGTTCCGAACATCGCATTTACCTTGCTCATTCATCTGTATCATGGCGACTTCAGCGGCAGTCTTTATGACATCATCGAACGAGGAGGCTGGTTGTGGTTTGTGACTGCACTTTTTGTGAGCAAGATCGTTTATTACTTCGTGCGCCGCTGGATCGGTAATGAATACGTTATCTTCGGATTGTTTCTCGTAGCGTCGTTTGTCGGCGTGTGTCTGAATGATCGTGATGCGTTCTTCAACTACTGGTGGCATCGACAGACGCTCACGCTCCTGCTGTTCCTGGCTTTGGGCAATTGGCTGCGTAGGCACATTCAGGACTCGAGGATCTGGTTTTTCGGTGCAGTGTATCTCGTTGGCATTGCGGCGTGTTATCTGCTTCATATTGAGGTGCCTTACATCACTGCTGGTTTCCATACGACGAAATTCACATGGGGGCTGCATGTGCTGATTGCGGCAGGTGGATCGGTAGCGTTCCTGAAACTTTGTTCATACCTCAGGTATAGCCCAGTTTTTGAATACATCGGTCAAAACACTTTGGTGATCTATATGCTTCATTTGGACATACTGTATCCGCTGATTGAGAACTTCCTGGATATCTATAACAAGAACACAACGGAGGGGTCGCTGCTGACGACGATTGCCATATGGACGACGACGATGGTATTGTGCCTGCTGCTAGGGAAGATTATTGGGACGAGGTACCTGCGGTTTATGATCGGGAGGTGGTAGCGGAGACAAGAAGGCGGCCAAGAATGGCCGTTGGCGGGGACACGGAGGGCGCGATGGCATCGCGCCAAACGGGACGGGGATAAGCGGCATCGGTGATGCCGCATAGAGGGACAAGTGGCAGCCAAACTTGGCTGCGACAATGACAAGGAAGGGGGCAGCCTAGTGGGCTGCCCCCTTCTGTCTATTTGGTGTGGATGGATTTCTGGTGGGGTGCGATGTGGATTTGATTGGGCTGGATGGTGGGCTGGGGACGGCCGTGGAGGTCGTAGAAGAGCTTGACGGAGCCGTCGGGGAGCTCGATGATTGGGAGGTCGGAGCCGGACTTCTCGATGATGGAGAGGGAGTTGGCGACTGGGGCTGCATTGTTAAGGAACCATGCATTGAATGCCTTGACCTGAAGCGATTTGCCAGCGCGGTTGAACTTATCTTGACTGAGTGTGTAGGCGCGCATCTGGCTGGTGTTGATGGTCTGGTCGCTGTAAGAGCCATTGAATGTCCAACCGATGACTTGCTGCGGTTGTGACAGGTTGGTGCCCATGGTTGCGAAGTCCACAGGGATTGAGCCAGTATTGGGCGTCGAGACTATGAACGATGATCCCGTAGCCTTGAAGAGGGTCGGGGTGTTGGCATCGACAGAAGCGACTTTTTCGAACGTCAGAGCTTCGTTGCTGACGGCTACGAGGGTGTAGAACTGCAGACTATCGTTGGACTGCACTGCATAGGGCAGGCAGAGTGTACCCCATTGGGTGGACATCTTTCGACCATAGGCCACGACGTCGTCGCGGAAGAAGACATTGCCCGACAGGAAGATCGAGGGATCGTCGATGTAACGAGATACTTCGGTGAGGTCGACGGAGACGCCAACGGGCAACGATGCCTTCAGGAGGGCATGCTCACGTGTGCCACCGTAATTGCCGTGGTAGGCAGCAACACCATTGACGGGGGTGATGACGGGCGAATTGCCCACATAAATCTCGGTGGTGTAAGGACTGGCTCGGAAAGTGCGGCCCTCGGTGTCGGTGACCATAATGTTCTGCAGCGAGATGGTGTAGACACCCTTGGGTAGTGATGAGCGCCAGGACAAGGCAAGCTTGGCGACATCGAAGGAACGCGAAGGAGCGAGGAAATGGAAGCCCTTGCGGCTGACGGATAGATGGATGGTGCTGTCGGCCAAGGTGTAGGCTTCGGTGGAGAAGTCGGTGGTCGAGAGCGTGGGCGACAGTCGCCAGAGACGAGTGGACGTCAAGGCTGTGGGCAACTTGATATCGAACGAAACTTTGGCTACCTCGTTGACATTGGAGAAAGTAAAGGCTACGTCGGTGTTGGCCTTAAATGCGAAGGGCAATACTTCGAGTGAGTAGTCGCCGTCGGCTGCATCGCTTATGAGCGAATCCTTATGCACCTGGGCGCAGGTTGAACTGTAGCTGGTCAGCTGGTTGGCCTTGGCGATGGTGGTGCGCGTCATGCGATAGACGTTGCGACCGGCATCGGGATAGCGACCGACGGTCTCGATGGCATCGTGGAAGCCGTAGGTGAGCGTGTCGGCCCACGACTGGTCGGCAGCGGTGAGGACCACGTGCTTGCCCTCTTCATTCTCGAGCTTGAAGGGTGCGTGGATTTCGCGCAGGGCTTCCTTCTGGTCACACCATATGATCTTGTAGCCATGGGCAGGGATGATGGTGGAGACTGCAGATCCGACGGCAAGGTCGGAGCCGATGCAATACTTGGTGGGATTGCCCAGTTTGTCGGAAATGTAGACCCCACGGAGGTCGATGTCGCGCGACGTGGTGTTGTAGAGCTCTATCCAATCGGCCTTCTTCTGGAGGTCGTTGATGTAGATGCCGTTGTCGGCCGATACTTCGTTGATGACCACAGGAGGGAGCTTGGACTGGACGGACGTGTTGGGCTGGAACCAAGCGATGAGGTCGGACCCTTTGGAGGAGAGCAGCGTATAGCGAGCCTTTTTGCTCACGATTGAACCTGGCAGGGAGGTGATGAGGTCGAGGGATGCGCTCCAATAGATGTCGGGCGACGAGGCTTTCTCGTTGTGGATTTCGACAGCGAGGACATTCGCGCCATTCTTGAGAAGATTGCGTGGAAGGATGATGGTACGCTTGTCGGGATTGGCGGTGGCGTAGAAGGAGGCATAGGTGGCATAAGTGACTGTGCCGGGCGCTATATTGTAGCGGTAGATCTCCTGACCATTGAGATAAAGGATACAGCCATCGTCGACCTGATAGGAAAGCTGGTAGTTGGAATTTTCGCTCAAAGTGTCGATGGAGGCAAGATTGAATGACGTGCGCACGTAGTAAGTGGGGCGCTTATTGTTCTTGTTGCCACCATAGTCGAACTTTGTCTGGAACCCTTTGATCTTATTGTCGGTATCGTAACCCATTGGTGTTGAACCGGTAGACCAGGAAGCAACGTTGTAGGACGGGTCATACCACTCGATTCCATCGAGCGAACCTTGGGTGTAATAGCTCCAGGAGTCGGAGGTGGCTATAACGGCCTGTGATGTGGTCCTTACTTCGCGCCAACCTACGAAGTCGTAACCAGCGGGTGCGTAAGCATTGACTTCGGCAGGCGGGAAGAAAAGGCCGTTGAACGTGCCGTTGGTGATGGGCTGGTCGTTGAACGTGAGGGATGCTGATGAGAGATTGGTTTGCAGACGAGCAGACTGCGCCTTGGTTGAAGACAGCTTGAAGGCTGGGTAAGCCTTGAGGTAGTTGAGCAGTTCGGTCTGACGTTGTGCCGACAGGCTGGAGGTAAGAAAAGCAGCAGAGCGCCATGGCGAGTCGTTGTGGTAGAGCGCCTGAGTGGGTGCTACACGTTCGCAGATTTCGCGAATAATGGGTTCGCAACGATCGGGATCGAAGGTCGATGAAGCGACGAGGCAGAAAGTATCAATGAACTTCTTAAGGAACGTCGGATTCTTGATGAGATTGAAGAAGAGGACGATGGGCTGCAGTTCGACCTGAATTCTGGCTTTCTCGGTGCCGTTGCCGGTAAAATAGGAGAATTCGGATATCCGTTTCATTTCGAAAATATCGAAGGGATCGTCGATCCAGTCCATGGCTTCGAGGTCGAAGAGAACCATACGGAAACGACCATCGGCGGTACGGGCACGCCAACCCTTGCAGTTGTTTTCGGGCCAGTCGCCGTTGCGAAGGTAGAATTCGATGGCCATATAATTGCAATATTCATCGATGTCGAGGAGCTGGCATATCTGGGCGTAGGTATCGTCGGAGGCAGCATTGCTGGAAAGATCGAGAAGATGCTGCATGGATTCGTAGGTGCCGCACTTTTGGACGTAACCCGAGTCGGTGGCAAACTCGAACTGATCGATCTCGTCGTCATCGAGACCGTAGTTGGCATAGACGAAATGCTTGTTGCTGGGTTCACGAAGGTTGATGGTACCCTTGTTGACACCATTGACGATGTGCCAGATGGGCTGATAGGCCTGGTAGTCGATGTCGATGGCCGAGCGTGCTACGATCTGCTGGAGGGCAACGTCGAGAATGCGACAAATGGTGTCGCTGCCGCCATTGCGCACCAGCACGGACTTATGCTTGAGGTAGGGTTTTTCGGAGAAGAAGGGATAGGGAAGGGTATTCTGCATCTCGTAGCGCTTGTTGGCATTGATGCGGAACGAGCGAGGGGTGAAGGATCGGCTGAAGGCGCCGATGCGCTTGATGCCTGCCTCCTGATTGAGGAGGGACTGACCGTCGGGCGAGAAATATTCGACGACACTGGGACGTTCCCAGTCGTTGTACCAGTTGCAGATGCCAAAGGGACCATGACTGGGACGACCGTTGACACCTTTGACAAAGATGCCGATGGAGTCGTCGTAGAAGTTCTTGTCGGTGCCTGTCACTGCGAGGATGGGGAGGTCGATCTCGAGGTCGGATTTGATGAGGGAACGCGTGACGACAGGGCTGGGGAGATAGCCGTCACGGAATAGAGCAAAGCGGAAGGTGCGGGTGACGCTGGTCGAGAAGTGACCAGTGACGGATACCTGACCATTGGTGCGCGTGGGGGCGCTTCCGTCGGTTGTATAGATGAGGGTGCATCCTTCGGGAATGGTGACCTGGATGTGCTGGGTGCCTGAGGTGAAGATGCGCGACTCGCTATCGACTACAGGCTCGTTGAGACGATAGTCGGAGAAGGGACTGCCGTTGTTAGACCTGCCGGGGGTTGGTGCTGCGCAAAAGCGGTAGGTATGGCCTCCATCGGAGGTGGCAGCCCACGAACAACGAGCGACGGATTGGGGATAGATAAAAGTGATGCGGTTGCGGCCCTGGGAGTCGTTGAAATAGAGGGTGTCGCCATCACAATCGAGCTTCATGTCGATGTTGTGAGGTGTCCAGACGGGGTCGTAATTGTCGAACCAGAACACAGCATAGCCATGGGCGGGGATATGTGTAGGATCGTTGATGCGCGCCTTTCGGGGCACGTTGGCATCGTCGCTGAAGAAACAGCCTGTCACATCGATGTCGGATGAGGTGGGGTTGTAGAGCTCAACCCAGCTGCCGTAGTTGAACGACGGATCGAGCCACTGGTCGATGTTGGAGCTGCACAGCTCGTTGATGACCAAGGCTTCGGTCTGGGCGAAGATGCATACATTATATATTAATAATGTTAGAAGGAGGGTGGTTCGTTTCAATGGAGGAATGAGGGGTTAAGAGGGGGGGAAATGGGCAGCCATAGATGGCTGCGACGGGAACGAGGGGCAGCCAAGGACGGCTGCCGACGAGGACACAGGGGAACACTACGGGTGGCGGCCAAGGACGGCTGCCGACGAGGACGAGGGGAGAGTACCGACTGCTTATTTCCTGATGAAGAGGAGGGTGGGGTTCAAGGGGAAGCGGCCGGAATGGGCACCGAAAAGGGCCAGACCATGGGCTTCTGCATCGGGAACTTCGAAGCGGATGGTGATGGTGTTGCCGGGCTTGATGAAGCGGAGGGGGATGGGAACTTCCTGGAGATATCCGTAGGAGCCGGCTTCGTCGAGGGTGAGGGTGTTGGGAGCAGGGTGGTACTCCTTGCCATTGATTGCAGCGCCCGCGACAAGGTTGGGGTCGATAGTAGGTGTGCTCTGTGCCTGCCAGGAGAGGGCGCCGCGGTGATCGGCGGGATCGTCGGGAAGGGTGAGTGTGGCTACCTGATGGTTGTTGATCGAAACGATGAGCGTGGAGGGATAGGTGTCGAGGTCGGTCTGGGGATAACTGTTGGGAAGACCGCTGGGGTCGGCGGTGCCTTTACCGCGCATAAAGTCACCTTCAGATGAGGAGTCGGGACGATCCTTACCATTGAGGCGTTTGGCCGATGCTTCGAAGAGGAGCGTGGCGCTCTTGATGTGCTTGGTGTGGATGTCGTCGGGTACTTCGACCTCAAATTCGAAGAAACCACTGCCAAAGCCATTGACCTTGTCGCCACCCATAGCGTAGGAGGTGTGATCGGACCACTTTGATTTGGTGAACGAGAAGGGGGTGAAAGTCTTGACCTGGGTGCCCGGAAGGTCGGCTGCTGTGGTTCCGCCGATGACATGAAGGAGGACGAAGTTACGATGGAGTGTCGTGTTTTGATCGTCAGACAGTACGAAACGCACCACATAGAGGCCGTTGCGCTTTGGAGCGTTGAAGGTGACTGAGTGAATGGGTTCGTTGGCGTACGCTTTGAACGTGATTGGATCGAGGGATATGACCTGTACCTCTTCCCATTGGCCGAGGTCGTTCCAACCGCAGATTGACGTCTGGAGCATCATATTACCAGTATCGCGGTCGGTCATAATGGAGAGATAGCGGGGAATTGTGATCTGGGAGCCAGCCTTGACATCCTGGATGAGCGGGCAGCGCGGAGAGACATAATAGGGACTGTGGAAATCGCGCATGGACATTCCGGGGACGAAGGCGTCGAGGCCGTCAATCTTGGGGCTGCGGTCGTAGCGCACATAGCCGTTCCATTCATTGATGACGTCGTGGTGTTCGGTGTAGAGCCAACCTGCACACTTGGGGTGGGCTCGGAAGGCGTTGATCATCTGATGGTAGTCCCAGGTGATATCGACATCGCCTGTAGCGCCTTTATAGCCCCAGACATTGCCACATTCGCTATTGAACATTGGCGCACGGGCCTGACGGTTTTCATCGATGTAGTTCCAAAGGGAGCCTTCGTAGGTCTTGCTGCAGTATTCGTCGAGTTTCTCTTCCCAAGCTGTGCCAGGAAAATAACCGTGCCAGGAGTTAAGATCGGAGAGAACATGGTCGAAGTTGCATGGGGAGTTGTCCTCGACGAGACGCGTGGGGTCGAGTGTCTTAGTGAGGAGATACATTTTTTTGACCCAATCCTGAGTTGTCCAATGATATCGACGTAAGCCGTCGGCCTTACGCGTGCTGAAGAGTCCCCATGTCTCGTTGAAATTGACCCATGCGAAGATGGAGGGATGGTTGTAGTCGCGACGTATCTGACCACGCATACAGCGCTCCCAGTCCTCACGACCGAGGGGATTATCATCGGCCCACCAGTTGGGCGTATCTTGCATAATGAGAAGGCCTAATCGGTCGGCCCAGTAGAGCTTGCGTGGGATTTCGGCCTTGATGTGTATGCGGTTGCCATTGAGGCCGAGTTCCTTGGAGATCTCGATCTCGCGGCGCATATCGGCATCGGAAGGGTAAGTATAGTAGCCCTTGGCATTGTAGCTCTGGTCGAGGGTGAGCTGCAGGTAGAGGGGACGTCCGTTAAGGGTGACGTAGGAATAGTCGGTACCAGGGAGGGTGTCGACACCGATGGAACGCTGACCGAAGTAGGAATGGACGAGGTCGATGGTCGAACGTTCACGCTTGATGGATACTTCGACTTCGTAAAGATAGGGGTCGTCGAGGTTCCACAGGTGCTGGTTGTGAAGCGGGAGATGGAAACTGAGGATTGTGTCGCGGCGCTGAATGCGCGAAGGGGTGAAGGTATAGTCGGCCTCTTCGCCATTGGGGAAGTGGAGACGGATGGCCTCGCCTGAGGATAAGGGAGCATCGACACCTACTTCAACACGGACGATGGAGTTTTCGGGGTAGGGTGCGAAGTGGACGTAGTCGATGTAACGCCGGCCACGTGCTTCGAGATAAACAGTCTGCCAGATGCCGCGTACGTCGCCGTAGCCCTGTTTGCCCGAGAGACGCTGGTCATTGGGCGTGTCATCGGCCACGATGACAAGGTGCTGAGGCACATCGTCGAAGCCAGTGAGGTTCCATGTGATTTCAACCTCGAATGGTGTGTAGCCGCCCTGGTGGGAGGCGATGTGACGACCGTTGAAGTAGATCTGGGTGTCCCATTCGCAGGCACCGATGATGAGGAAGATGCGCTGGTCGCGCCAAGAGCGTGGAATGACGATATCGCGAGCATAGTAACCCTTGTTGCCTTCGTCGGCAACACCGGAAAGGGGCGAGCCCCAACCGAAGGGGACGGTAATCTGGTGGTCGAAGGCGGCTGTGATGTCATTCTCGGCTGCATACTGGCCACGTTCGGTATTGAATGTGAACTGCCAGGTGCCGTTGAGGTTAATCCAGTCGGGACGCTCGAAATCGGGACGCGGATGCTCGGGGAGCGGGATGGACTGGGCTATGGCAGTCGCAATGGAGAGAGCGAGGAGGGCTAGGAGGGTGAAAAGGGGTTTCATTCTATTAGGTTATGGCAGCCAAAAATGGCTGCGACGGGGACACTTGATTGCAGCCAACCTTGGCTGTGACGGGGACAAAAGGGGGCAGACGGGAATGTCTGCTCTCTTTTTGGGGTGCAAAGATAGGGGATTTTTTGGAGATATGCAAGAGATTGGGGGAAAAAATGCTAAAGATTGTCTATTTTGTTTAAATATCGCGCGGATATGTGTGCGTTGAGGCGGACATTAGGCGATGGATTATCTGGATAATTTGACAATTTGGAATGACAAAAGGTAAGATAATTCTATTATTTTAACAATCATTTAATATGTTTTTAGAAATATAGAGGGAGAATATGGAATATTTTTTGTTTCATTGCGTCCGTTTGTGCCTCGTTTTCCTATAATAAATAGCAAAGATTCCCCTAGCTGAAAATGATGCGATTCGTTTATTTTTATACATACATTCTATGAACATAAAATCTTATTGTTTTCGTTTGCTGCGCTGATGATGTGTCAGTGCGTTTTGAGCCTTCGGGCAGATGTTCATTATATTGCTGTTGCTTCGGACCGACATGGGCCGGAGGATGAGGATGATTGGGAAGATTACGACATTAATAGGTGCAGCGTTGTGCTTGGCTTGTCGGGCATCACCAACAAGGTGGAGTATGTTTGCCTGGATGGAGACATGGTTGGAAGTAAAGGAGGATCCGAAGACCGCAGTGAGCTCTATTTGGGCAACAATGACTATCTGTATTATCCTTCGCTTGCAACCGGTCGGGAAGTAAATATTGGTTCTTTCCGTGCCTATTTCCAGCTGAAGGGTGACTTGAAAGCCCAGGCTTCCAGCTCGAATGGTGTCAAAGCCTTCAGATTGAATTTCGGCGAGGATGAGACAACGAGCATTCGCCTCGTGAATCCCTCATCGATTGACGAGAAGAGCAACAACTGCTACTATATGCTGGACGGTCGTCGCTTGAATGGCAGGCCTACTGAGAAGGGAGTGTATATCCTTAATGGCCGGAAGATAGTGATTCACTAATTATTCTCTTTTTATAATATAAAGCGTCTGTCTTCTGGCTGGCGCTTTTTTTGTTGCTATGACGTCTGTAGCGAGTAGAGAATTCTGGATAAATACAAATAAAAATATGTCTTTTTGCTATGTCTGTGGTTAAAATGGATTTGTTTTTTGTTGAAAAATAGGACGTATTTTGGTTTTTTTTGTCAAAAAAATTGGAAAAATGGAAAATAATCTATAAATTTGCAGCCGAAATAATCAATTAAACTATTTTATATTCGGTTGGTCTAAAAGGTGTTGTACTATTCATTTTGTATTTGGACCAAAGCTATTTTATGTTGAAGATGCGAAGAATAACTATTTTTCTTTTGATATCTTTTTTCTTTAATATGGTGTTGTCAGCCCAGGAGAAGCTGACAGGTAATGTTATGTCTTCCACGGCGTCGAGCTCGGCTTATTCTGCCTCAAAGGCATTTGATGGATTGACGGGCACCTATTTTCGCTCGAGTGCTGCTTCGAACACCTGGGTCGGACTTGATTTGGGAACACCTCACGTGATCAAGAAAGTCGGCTGGGCCCCTGCTGCGGGTTTTGCAGAGAATACCAAGTTGGCAGTTTTTGAAGGTGCCAACCGTGCAGACTTTGCTGACGCCATACCTCTTTTTATGGTCACATCGGATGATGAGAGCGAGACAATCAGCACGGCGAATGTCAATGTCAGTCGTGGATTTCGCTACGTGCGTTATGTGACTCCCAATGGAAAAAACTGCATTGTTTCGGAAGTAGAGTTCTATGGAGAGGAAGGAGAAGGAACGGACGACGTGTTTTACCAAGTAACGAATCTGCCTCTTGTCGTGATTCATACTGATAGTGGCAAGGATCCGGTAAACAAAGTTGATGACCTACCAGCACATTTCGCAGTGATCAACAAAGACGGCTTGAAATTGAAAGAAGATACGGGTACCGTGCGTCTGCGCGGAAATACGTCGATTGATTTCGACAAGAAGCCCTATCGCATGAAGTTTGCGAACAAGACCAAGTTGTGTGGTTCAACTGCTAAGGCTAAGAAATGGGTGCTTATCAACAGTTGGGACGACAAGACACTGATGCGCAACAACGTAGCGTTTGAGATGAGTCGTCGCATTGGTATGGAATATACGCCGTTTCTTACACCAGTTGATGTGATGGTGAATGGCGAGTATAAAGGCACCTATGACCTTGCTGACCAGGTAGACCAGCACAAGGATCGTGTAGACATCGAATCGCTAGAAAGCACAGTCGTGGATGGTGACAGCCTCACGGGCGGTTATCTGATTGAGAATGATGGAAACTACAAGAAAGAGGTAAATTATTTTGTCACCCCGAAGAAAAATACATTGGTGATCAAATATCCTGACGAGGATGACATCAACGATGTGCAGAAGGCGTATATCAAGACGCATTTCCAGACACTCGAAAATGCACTTTATTCGAAGAATTTCACCCAGGATGGGTATCGAAAGTATTTTGACTTGGAAAGTTTCCTCAAGTATTTCGTCCTTGAAGAGTATGCGGGCAATCCAGATGCCTTCTGGAGCACTTATTTCTACAAGCATCGCGGTGATGACAAATTCTATACTGGTCCGGTATGGGACTTCAATCTCGCCTTTGACAATGACTATCGCTTCTTTCGCTTGAGCCTGCATGACGCCTTTGATGAATCTGGCACTTATATTGGACAGGAGTGGACTCCCAAATGGCTTTATTCGAGAACTAGTGATGGTTCGGGCATCTGTGCGGGTGATATGGCTAACTTTGTGAGTATCATTATCGATGAAGACAATGCTAATCTTGACGAGATCAAGACGTTGTGGTCTGACCTTCGATCGGATGAGTTCAGTTTGGAGAGTCTGTCTAGCTATATCGACGAACAATCGGAACTGCTTAACCAGAGCCAAGCGCTCAATTATACCCGTTGGAACAACCTGACTGTAAGCTGCTACCACAATCCACGCATCCGTGATTCGTGGGAGTCAGAAGTCGAGTTCCTAAAGACATATTTAAATCAACGTCGGGATTGGTTTGATTGGAAATTGGGCTGCAAAGATACTACGATGACCATCACGGTACCCGAAGAAGGTTGGGCTACGGTTTATTTGCCTATGGCCTTCAAGATACCAAATGATGTGCTTGTGATGAGTGTGTTGAACTATGAGGATGGCATTTTGCAGTACGACACGCTGACAACGATTACAAAGGCTAATCAACCATATTTGGTCAAGGCTCCCGCTGGAGAATATACCCTTGAGGGCTATACTTTGGTTGAGCGCGACGGACGCAGCAATGGTCTGCTCACAGGCACATCGTCGGGCGTAGTGGCTCCAATAGGATCTTATGTGCTGCAAAGACAGAACAATGTGCTTGGCTTCTATAAGGTAGAAAAAGCAACGACGATCAACGTTAATCCTAAGAAGGCATATCTGATGTTGCCGGAAATTGCACAGACGGCTCCGATACGATTCTTCTCCTTGGATGATGAATTAAATGGGCTGGATGAGATTCATATGCAGAGGACAATGGTATTTGTCTATTCTCTTTCGGGTGAGCAGCTGATGTGCATTGACCAAGACCTTGTCGGAGGAACGATTGAGAGCCGGATTTTGCAGAAATTCGGTAGAGGTATATACTTGGTAAATGATGGCGAAAGTATTCGCAAAGTTGTTTTGTGAATTGTTGAATGATGAGATTATAAAGTAGGCGCGGTAATATCGCGCCTATTTTTTGTGGGTTGAGTCGCGATGACATTCATTCAAACGTTGGTGGATGGATGAGGCAGCCAAACTTGGCTGCGCCTTGGACGATGATGAGGATGGTAAGGAAAGATGATTGGGAAAAGGTTGATATAAGAGATGGATGGGTTTTGCTAAGTGGGGGGTGAA
>Ga0310691_10001722_pt1 | contig 32155 bp, 50 predicted proteins | sample 176DNAGHGlowgp2_FD_203887 | JGI IMG/M metagenome (GOLD analysis project Ga0310691, IMG submission 203887) | Sheep rumen microbial communities from Palmerston North, Manawatu-Wanganui, New Zealand - 1766 DNA GHGlow gp2 (v2) (version 2) | ecosystem: Host-associated > Mammals > Digestive system >... | reverse complement strand
CGACGACAACATCGACGCGGCGATCCATGCAGTGCAGGCTGACGGCGGCGTTGTCACCGGAATCGCTATGTCTCCTGACGCCGGCGCGGCTCTGTCTGCGATCAAGGTTAACGGCGTCGTTCAGTATCCGGAGTTCCGCTTCGGACAGAACCCGAATGCTTTCTACGGTATGGGCTCCGATGTCAACCCGACTGTCCCGATGAAGGCAGCGGCCGGCACGACCACCGTGCATGTTTATGCAGGCGATTTCCAGAACGCTTTCAAGTGGGGCTATGCGGCGAACATCCCGCTGGAGGTCATCCAGTACGGCGATCCGGACGGCCGCTCCCGCGACCTGAAGAGATACAACGAGGTCTGCCTGCGTGCTGAGGCTTACATCGGCTGGGGCATCCTTGCGGCCGATCACTTCGCTCGTGTCAAGGTGACCACTACCTGATGGAGTACCGGCATAAAAAGACCGGCGCGGTAATCAATACCAACAGTGAGCTGACGGGCGGCAACTGGGAGAAGGTTGCCGCCCAGGCTCCCGCCGTTGAGAAGAAGACCGCGTCCAAGAGGAAAGGAGCGCCGAAAAAATGACCGAAAGTTTTGCTACTCTTGCGGAAGTTGAGGCGCTGACAGGAAAGACCTACACAGCCAACGAGCAGGCCCGCATCGAGGTGCTCCTGCCGATGGTTTCCGACGCTTTGCGTTTTGAAGCTGAGAAAGTCGGCAAGAATATGGACGCAATGGTCGAAAGCAGTGCCGCTTACGCAAACGTGGTAAAATTGGTCGTGGTCGATATCATCGTCCGGGTGCTCCGGCAGTCTCAGGACGGTGAACCGATGAGCCAGGAATCGCAGAGTGCGCTCGGTTATTCGTGGTCCGGCACCTATGCGATCCCGGGCGGCGGCATTGCGGCGGCTATCATGCGGAATGACCTCAAGCGGCTCGGTCTCCGGCGTCAGCAGATAGGGACGGTGGAATTATGGGACGGCTTCACGGAGTAACGATTACACTTTATGAACGTACCCAGAGCGGCACGGACCCGTTCAACCGTCCCGTCTACACGGAATCGCCTGTCGAGGTCGGCAATGTCCTTATCGGCGAACCGTCTACACAGGAAATCGTCGACATGTTGAACCTTACCGGGAAGAAGCTCGCTTACACGCTTGCCATCCCGAAAGGCGACGCGCACGAATGGAAGGACCGGACGGTCGAGTTCTTCGGGGAGCGTTTCCGCACCATCGGGGAACCGACACAGGGCATCGACGGCCTCATTCCGCTCGACTGGAACATGAAAGTAAAGGTAGAGCGCTATGAGTGATTTTGCGTTTGAACTGAACACGGAGGGCGTCCGGGAGCTCCTGACGTCTCCGGAGATGGCGGCGGTATGCGAGGAGTTCGCCAACGCGGTCAAGGACAGCTACGGCGACGGGGCGGAAGTCAGCGTTTACACCGGCGTCAACCGAGTAAACGCGTCTGTTTACCAGCCGGCTGGGCGGTTCGACAATAAGCTTCTGAAGGCGGTCGGGGAGGTGGCTAAGAATGATTGAGAAAATCTTATTGGACTATCTCAGCGCTGAGCTGCCTGATGTCCCTGTCTACATGGAGGTGCCGGCACGCAGACCGGCGCTTTTTGTCGTTATCGAGAAGACCGGGTCAAGCCGGATCAATCACATCGATTCCGCGACCGTTGCGGTCCAGTCTTACGCGGCGACCATGTACGACGCGGCGGCGCTGAACGAGCGCGTCAAGGCGGCGATGCTCGACTCCATCACGCTCGACAACATATCCCGGGCGGCTCTGAATTCTGATTACAACTACACGGACACGGCGTCGAAGCACTACCGCTACCAGGCGGTGTTCGACGTCACTTTTTATGATGACTAAGGAGGATTCGCTATGAGCGAAGTTACCAACGTAAGCGCCGGCAAAGCCAAGGTCGGCGGCGCGGTCTCCCGTGCACCGCTTGGGACTACTCTGCCGACGACTGCAGCAGTTACGCTTAATGAGGCTTTCGTCAATCTCGGATACATCTCCGACACAGGTATGGTCAACTCCGGCGCGATCTCGAACACCGCGATCAAGGCGTGGGGCGGCGACACCGTTCTGAACATCCAGACGGACAAGGTCGACACTTTCCAGTTCACGCTGATCGAGGCGCTGAACGTGGACGTGCTCAAGGCCATTTTCGGCGACGATAATGTCTCTGGCACCCTTGCCACCGGCATCGCCGTAAACGTCAACAGCGACGAACAGGTCGACGCCGCATGGGTGGTCGACATGGCGATGCGGAACGGCGCGGCAAAGCGTGTCGTTATCCCGAACGGCAAGATCACCGCGATCGGCGACGTGACCTATGCGGACAATGCCGCAGTGGGTTATCAGGTGACCGTCTCCGCTCAGCCTGACACTGCCGGGAACACGCATTACGAATACATCCTCAAGGCATGAGGTGATCAGCTGTGGCAAGCATAAAGGGAAAAACGGAAACAGGATTTAATTACAGCATCGACACGGAATGCCTCGAGGACTTCTATCTCCTCGAGGACATCGGACGTGCCCAGTCCGGCGACCTCATGGCGCTCTCCTCCGTCCTTACGCGGATGCTCGGAGAGGAGCAGAAGAAAGCCCTCCTTAAGCACTGTGAGGACGAGAACGGACGCGCCAAGGTGTCCCGCGTCGGGGACGAGATCGCTGCCATCTTTTCTGTGGCGAAGCAGGAGCGCACGGCAAAAAACTCCTGACCCTCGCCTCGATGATGGTGACCGACGAGGACGCGCTCGTCTGTGATTTCGCGGAGACCTACCACGTTTACGACTACCGCCAGTTAAAACCGTCTTACGCGGCGACGCTGGCGGCAGGTCTGCGTGAAGGCTCGCGGATCCGGACGGTGCTCGGAGGTATCCCGACGCCGCTGCCGCTTTACTTGCAGATGGCGGAGCTGGACGCGCTGAACCTCATCGCGTGGCTGAACAGTTCTGATGGGACGGAGGGCAAAAACCGCCCGAAGTCGCTGTTAAAGGCGTTTACGGACGACGATAGCGCGGTGCAGGGATTCGATTCGGGCGAGGACTTTATGACGGAATGGAAACGTAGAACGGAGGGACATAATGCCTGACTTAGGTAAAGCATTTGTGCAGATCGTTCCTTCCGCTGAAGGAATATCAGGAAGCATCACGGATGTCCTCCGTGGTGAAGCAGATAGTGCCGGCTCTGAGTCCGGCTCTATTTTTTCCGACAAATTAGTTTCAACGATCAAATCTGTCGTGGCGGCTGCCGGTATCGGCGCGGCTATCTCCATGGCGATCGGCAAGGTCGGCGACCTGGCTGAATACGGCGACGCCATCGACAAACAGAGTCAGAAAATCGGCATCAGCGCAAAGGCATATCAGGAGTGGGACGCCGTGCTTCAGCATTCCGGAAGCTCCATCTCCTCCATGCAGGGCGCGATGAAGAAGCTGACCTCGGCGGCGGCAGGCGGGTCGGACGCGTTCCAGAAGCTCGGGATCTCTCAGGAAGAGGCGATGAGCATGTCTCAGGAAGACCTGTTCGGGCGCGTCATCACCGGTTTGCAGGGCATGGAACAGGGCACGGAGCGTACCGCCCTTGCTCAGGAGCTCCTCGGGCGTTCCGCGCAGGACATGGCGGCATTGCTGAACACATCTGCCGAAGAGACGCAGGCCATGAAGGACCGGGTGAACGAGCTCGGCGGCGTCATGTCCGATGATGCGGTCAAAGCGGCGGCAGGCTATCAGGACGCCCTGCAGGACATGCAGACCGCTATTTCCGGGCTCGGGCGCGGTCTTGTGGCGGACTTCCTTCCGGGCTTTACGGAGGTCATGAACGGCATCACGACTATCTTCTCCGGCGATGAGGGCGGCGGCGTGGCAATGGTCATGCAGGGAATTGCCGGTATCGGTGAGGCGTTTGTAACCGGGATCCCGGAGCTTGCGGCGCATGTCGGGGAAATGATGATCGGCGTGATCACGGCGATCGGAGAGGCGCTTCCGGGCATGGTCGAACAGGGCACCGCAATGGTGGCAAACATGGCGACCGGCTTCCTCGAGGGGCTTCCGGAGATGATCGCGGCAGCGGGCGAACTCGTCAATCAGGCGATAGCATACCTCATGGAGAACCTGCCCCAGATGATGGAACAGGGCGTTCAGATGGTCATCAACATCGCGCAGGGCATCGTCTCGAGCCTGCCGGAGATCGCCTCGTCTATCGCCTCTGTGGTTGCGCAGATCCTCGCTACCATCGGCGAACACCTGCCGGAAATCCTCCAGAAGGGCATCGAGCTGCTCGGTCAGCTCCTTGCCGGAATTATCCAGGCTATCCCGGAGATTCCCGGAAAGATCGCGGAAGTTACGAGCGCTATCAAGGGTGAGTTTGAGAAATTCAACTGGAAGGACATCGGCGACAATATTATCGAGGGTATTAAGAACGGTCTTACGAGCGCCGCGAAGAAGCTTAAGGAGGCCGCCCTGGATGCGGCAAAACAGGCTTTCCAAGCGGTCAAGGACTTCTTCGGCATCAAGTCTCCGTCAAGGCTCATGCGTGACGAGGTCGGTGCGTATATCCCTGCCGGCATTGCGCTTGGTATCGAGGAGAATCTCGGTCTTGTAACTGACGCTATGGACGACCTGTCCGAAGCGGCTACAGGGACGATATCGGCGAACGTAAAGGCGGCGGGTCCGTCTGCCGCTGCCATCGGCGGCGTTACGGTCAATGTCTACGGGGCACCGGGACAGGATGAACGCGTCATCGCCGAACAGGTCGCAAACATTATCAACACACAGATCCATTCGAGGAGGGCGGCGTTTGCATGAGCATGAAGCGTAATTTTTTCGTGTTTGACGGGAAGTCCTCTCTGGACTTCAACACGTTCGTCGCCACCTCGACCGCTTGGGACGGTGCAGTCCATGACGAGGAGGTCATCGAGGTCCCCGGCAGGAACGGCGCTATCGTCTTTTCAAACGGGCGCTATCACAATGTGGAGGCGAACGTAGACTGCTACATTCCGCATGGGATGCGGCATAACGTGGACTCTCTGCGGGCGTTCCTGTCGAGCCGCCACGGTTATTGCAGATACGAAGAAGCGATCAAGCCAGACGAATTCCGGATGGCAAGGTTTGCGGGGCCGTTCTCCCTGTCGGAAAGCGACAGAGTGGGAGCGGCTTTTACTTTGGTCTTCGACTGCAAGCCGCAGCGCTTTCTGAAAGGCGGCGATATCCCGATCAGCTACACGGCGGGCGGGACCATCTATAATCCGACGGAGTACGAGGCGAAGCCGTTAATCCGTTGCTACGGCACGAGCGGCGCGATCTCGGTCGGCGGCGTCTGGATGGGCGTATCGGCGTGTGATTCCTATATCGACATTGACTGTGAGCTCATGGAGGCTTTCGAGGGCAACGTGAACCGGAATCCGAATGTCGGCGGCGAATTCCCGACACTGAAGCCGGGACAGAACGCCGTCGGGTTCTCCGGGTTCTCTCGCATCGAGATAACGCCCAGATGGTGGAGGATATAACATGATTCCTATTCTGTTTGCTCCTGCCGCCACATCATTCAGCACGAACGGCGTCGGGCGGCTGAGCGACGCGATCACATGCACGTGCAGCCATGACCGGAACGGCATCGATGAGCTGGAGATGACCTACCCGGTCGACGGGGTGCATTATGCGGACATTGTGCATTCAGCCATCATCGTGGCGAAACCGTCCGCAAGGCGCGAGCGGCAGGCGTTCCGTATCTATAAAATCACGAAACCCATGTTCGGGCGCGTGACCATCCTTGCTCAGCACATCCGCTATCAGATGAATTTCATCCCGGTCGCACCGTTTTCCGCTCCGAACCTCTCCACGGCTCTGGACGGGTTGGTAGCAAATGCTATCGAAAGCTGTCCGTTCACACTGAGTGCGGATTTCGAGAGCTCGACGAGCTACGCTATGTCCGTCCCGAAAAGCCTCGGGGCATGCCTCGGAGGGACGGAGGGGAGCATCCTTGACGTCTACGGCGGCGGCGAATGGGAGTTTAACAACTATGCCGCGACGCTCCATCGGTCATACGGACGAGATACCGGCTACACGATTCGATATGGCAAAAACCTGATAGATCTGACTCAGGAAGAGAATATCCAGAACACCTACACGGGCGTATATCCGTTCTACAAGACGGATGACGCCATGGTCGTGCTCACCACGGAGCCACGGGCTATCCGGGCGGCTACCGCTGATAATTTCCCGTTCCAGCGCACCATCGAGAAGGACTTCACGGACAAGTTCGACGACACCCCGACGGAGGAGGCTCTCCGGGCGGTGGCGGAAGCTTATGTCGCGGCGAACGGAATTGGCGTCCCGCATGTCAGCATTTCGCTTAACTTCGTTAACCTTGCGGATGTCCAGGAGTATGCGAGCCTCGCGACCGGGAACGTGGACCTGTGCGACCTGGTCACCGTGAAATTCGAAAAGCTCGGGATCGACGTCAAGAGCAAGATCGTCAGTACCCAGTACGACGTACTGCGCGAGCGGTACACCAAGATGGAGGTCGGATCGAAGCAGGCGTCGTTATCCGATACCCTCGTTGATGAGATGGACAAGCTCGCGATCACGCCAACCACGGCGCAGATGCACCGGGCTGTTGACATGGCGACGGGAGTCCTCAACAAAGGACAGGGCGGGTATGTGATTTACAACCGTAACCGGGACGGGCATCCGAACGAGACGCTATACCTCGACGAAAACAGCGGCGGGAATCTATATGCCTCACAGCACATCCTCCGTATCAATTACGCCGGGATCGGTTTTTCCGACCACGGCTATGGAGGACCGTACTCGCAGTCGTGGGACCTTTACGGGCACCTCACGCTCGGAGGCATAAATAACTCCTACGGGGATTTCACGATCCTCGATGAGAACGCGGTCCCGGTCGTACAGATGGATAAGAAGGGCTTCGTCCTTTGGAACATCTCCGCAAAGGGGTATATGCATAACGGCACGCTTTACGCGGATGCTGACCTCACGACCCCGATTACTCCGATAGAAGGGTATTACTATTACGACGTCGTGCAACGCGCTGTGTACCTTTGGGACGGCACGGCATATACGGCGCAGTCAGGGACTGGCGGAATTTTTGCCCGGATGACGCGGGACGAAGGGCTTGGCGTCTATCACGGCGTGATTGATTTCAGCTGGGGTGGCGACAGTGTAGGTTTCTACGCGGACGGCACGAAAGTTCAGATCGGTGATTTTGTCTGTGACAATGCGTCGTATGGGCGGGCTATCTTCCAGTCCGTGGATGAAGTCACAGGCATGAGTGCGGAAACGGGTGATGAGGATCAGCTTTACCTTTGGGCCGGGTATCACGACTCCGATGATTACGTTTTCGTGGTCAATGGCGGGGATGCTTATGTTATGAAGGACGGAGTTGCGCTTCCTATTTGGGAATCGCTGAATCGCCTTAACAACACTGTCAGCGCCTACGCTTCCGGCGGCGACGGTGATGACGATGATGAGGACGACGAAACAAGCACGGGGGCGGCGGACGTCGATGAAGGCTTTACCGCCAATGGCGAGGTTTACAACGACCTTGAACCACAGCCTTAAGGAGGTGATGTGATGGCGGCACCAAGACCGAACGGGTCGATAGATATATGGAATTTCGTGGACAACGTCACCGGGACAACCGTGCGGAAATGGCTCCGGGACAGCTGGGCGCGGCGTAAAATCGTGGCACTTCAGCAGGCGGTGGCGAATATCGTGGTTCCGACCAAAACGAGCCAGCTGCAAAACGATTCAGGCTTTATCACGCAGGCAGATGTCCCGCCGGGATCCACGGCATCAAGCACCACGCCGCTCATGGACGGGACGGCAGCGGTCGGAACGGAAAACGCGTTTGCACGGGGCGACCATCGGCATCCGACCGATACGTCAAGACAGGCGGCATTAAGCACCGCACAGATGGCGGCTGTTAACTCAGGCGTGACGGCGGCAAAGGTCGCGGCTTATGACGCGATAGAAGTACCGACGAAAACGTCGGAATTAACCAATGATTCCGGCTTTGTGACTGCTTCCGCCATTCCGACAGAAACATCTGACCTTGTCAATGATTCAGGATTCATCACGGCAGCGGACATCCCGGCGATTCCATCAAAGACGTCAGACCTCACGAATGATTCAGGGTATATCACGGCATCGTCTGTACCTTCCGCATATGCTTCCAATCCGCTCATGGATGGTACCGCATCGGCAGGATCCTCCACGGCGTGGGCAAGAGGCGACCATCGACATCCGACCGATACAAGCAGGCAGGCGGCTTTATCAACGGCACAGCTTGCCGCTGTGAATTCTGGAGTTACTGCGGCGAAGGTACAGGAATGGGATTCGATTGAGGTGCCCACCAAAACGTCTGAATTGACCAATGATAGTGGGTTCATCACTTCTGTCCCGGTCCAATCAGTCAACGGCAAGACGGGGGCGGTTAATCTTGGCGCGGCGGATGTGGGTGCATTACCAGATACCACGGTGATTCCATCTAAAACCAGTCAGTTAACGAATGACTCCGGTTTTCTGACTTCCGCGCCCGTGACCAGTGTGAACGGAAAAACTGGTACGGTTAATCTGACTGCTTCTGATGTTGGTGCGCTTCCGTCTAATACGGCGATACCGTCCAAAACATCTGATTTGACCAATGACAGCGGATACATCACTTCGGCAGACCTTCCGTCCGTCCCGTTACCGTCTACGGCAAGTCCGAAAATGGACGGCACAGCGTCCGCCGGATCATCCGCGGCATGGTCGCGCGGGGATCACGTCCATCCGCACGACACCAGCAAGGCAGACAAGGCGACCACGCTTGCCGGGTACGGGATCACGAACGCCTACACCAAGACGGAGGTGAACAACCTGATCCCGACCGTGCCGACTAACATCTCCGCTTTTACCAATGACGCGGGATATGTCACCGCTTCATCGGTACCGGACGCTTCAACCGCGACACCATCCATGGACGGCACAGGAGCGGCTGGATCTTCCGCAGACTACGCAAGAGCGGACCACGTCCACCCGCACGATACCAGTAAGCAGGACGCGCTAACAGTGTCACAGCTTGCGGCGGTCAACTCTGGTATTACTGCGGACAATCTTGCGGTAAATGACGCGTCTGTCCTTTGCACGGTTACGCCCATAGAGCCTGAACTTTTGGAGCCATGCTACCACAGTAATACGTACGGTCGGTGTTGGTATTACAAAATCGGGCATCATGTCCATCTTCATGTCGGGATAAGCGGTCTGACATCCGGCACGACAGCAGATGTGTTTTATCTGCCAGAAGGGTACAGACCGCATAGCATACTATCAAACACTGGGACGGGAACGTCCATGACGAACTACTCACGTTTGAGAATTCAGACGGATGGAAGAGTTTTCATTAATGCAAATGCGACATCTGCTTGCGTGGATATCGAATTTGATGCTTTCCAGTGAGGTGAAAAATGATACAGACACAGTACATCAATCTTAATATGGTCCCGTCCGGAGTCATGCCTGTCATGTATTGTTCGCAGTACGATGTGGGCAGACCACTGGGAATAGTGGTCTATAATGGCGGCGAAGTGGTGGACCTTGATATTTTCACGGTAACTATTGAGGCGACCCGGTCGGACGGGACGGCAATCACTGCGGCAGTCACCACAGAGGGGAATGTCGGGGTATTTTCGACCACGGCGACCATGACGAATCAGGCAGACAGGTATTTGTCGAAGCTTGTGATTGCAGACGGCGAAGGGAACCGGATCGCGTCTTTAGCTTTCGCCATGTGCGTCACTCCGAGGACGATGGACGAAAATGCTGAGAGCATCGAAGAGGATGCGTCCCTGTATCAGCAGTATACCGGGACAGTCCAGACACTGATTGCGGACATCCGGCAGAACCTTGAAGCTGAAATTGCAAACCGTCAGGCGGCGGTTACGGCAGAGGCGCGGACGCGTGGAAGCGCAGATGCTACGCTTCAGAGCAATATTGATGCGGAAGCCGCAACCAGAGCGGCGGCAGATACGTCTTTACAGGCGAATATCAACGCTGAAGCGGCGGCGCGGACTGCGGCGGACAGTGCGCTGTCTACACGAATCGACAATCTGACAGTTCCGTCAGGGTCTGCACCTTCCACGGCGGAAATCCTTGATGCAAGAGTAGGCGAGAATGGACGCACATATAGCACCCTTGGGGAAGCGATTAGAGCGCAGGCTGGAGCATCTGTACGCGGATCAAGCCTCAATATAAATAATGATAATAAGGGCGATATTTGCGGTGGTACTTTTGACGGCATCCCCGTCAATACAATGTACGGCATAACTACCGGGACTGTGTTGGTCAACGCGCCGGACGAAGAATCTGACGCGCTTGAAGGTGGGTGGACGGCAATATTATCTCAGGGACGGACCGCTGTTACCCGCACCGGGATGGTGCAGATCTATATTAATTCGCGGCGTGTGTTGTATGTGCGAATGTACTGGAGCGGCAGCGTCTGGACGGGGTGGAGCAACTTGGGAACGGATCAGGATAAAATACCGATTGGACGCGGAAGCATTAACGCAACAATGGCGGGAAGTGACTACAGTAACCTCATAAGCCATATTATAAAACCGGGCGGATACAATCTGCTTACTGCATCTGCATGGACTGACGCGCCGGACGGTATGGAAAATTCCGCGATGCTTTATGTATTTAAAACATCTGCGGCGTACATGGTACAGATTGTCTACAATTCGATTGCTACGCGTATCTGGTACAGAATCGTCAATACAAACAACTATACTCCATACAAAGAGTGGGTCCAGTTTGGTATGGACACCGGGGCGATTTTTTCAAGGCGTGGGACTGCTTCGGCATCAGACTACAATGCGTTACTGAGTAATATTTTTACTCCGGGTGCTTACATGGTCGCAATGCGGGATTATACAGATTGCCCCGTGGTCCCGTTATCGGCGGCAAATGCCCTTTTGATGGTGTACCCGGTCAACAGTGTTTTCGCCGTGCAGATGCTTTTCGGTACAGGCGTGCAAAACCGACAGGTCTACTGGCGGATTGTCCGCAGTAACGGTGGAGTGTATTCATCATGGCGACCGCTTAACAGCTTAAATCCGCGGAACGTCCTTGGAATCGGGGACTCCATCTGTGAGGGCGGGCGGAATAGCAACAGGGGTTTTGTCGGAATCCTTGGATTGCCGTATGTAAATGCGGGTGTAGGTGGCGCAACCATCAGCACTGTTAGGGACACGACAACGCACTGGATTGAAAACCAGCTGACCGCGCAGACAGACGATTTCGACGCTGTCATCATGGAAGGTGGGTATAATGATTTTATTTATAATGCTCCGCTTGGGACACTGTCTCAGATTCCTATCAGAACATCCGACACGACCGCATATGAGGCGCTAAATGTCGGAACAGTATGCGGAGCGCTTGAACATCTTTTCATCACCTGCATCAGCAAATACCCGGACGCGGACCGCTTTTTCCTTATCTCCCACAAGACACGGAATTACCCGTGGATTCCGCACTTCACAGGCGGATACACTCAGGAGCAACTGCATGACACCATCGTGGCGGCTTGCAAGCTTTACAATGTGCAGGTGATTGACGTATATGCTGAGTCTCCGATAAACACGTACTTCCCGGAGTATTACAGTCCGACAGCGTGGAGTTCAGATAACTCTGTGGGTGATTCTGAATGGGTGGATAATGACCAAGTGCATCCGCTTTCCTTTGGTTATCTGCATGGGTATCTTCCGCTGATTCAGAAAGCACTGACGGCAAGCAGTCATAAATAAGGGGTGGGATCCCGTCCGGCGCGTCCATCAAATCGGTGGCGTGTCAGGTCCGGGCCCATGAGGAAAATGCATGCCGCTCCACCTTCACCCTCCAGCTCTATGCCGGATCCACGCCGAAAGGGGCGGAGACAACGGTAAGCGGCACCAGCAACACCATCTACACGCTGACGACCGGAAGCTGGACACGTGCGGAGCTGGACAGCCTTGTGCTTCACACGGAATACGGGTACTATGGGGGACTTGTCGCAGGCGCGACGCTGACCATCGCTTACACGATGGATTCTGCCTCCTATGACGTGACGCTGACGGGCAACGGTACCGGGTGGAGTATCACCGGGAGCGGGATATATCAGAAGTCCGGCGGCGCGTGGTCACAGGTCAGTTCCGTAGCATTAGATGACATCATCGAAAGGAAATAATATGCCCACAGACATCATTCTCGCAGTATTTGCTTCATCCGGTTTCTGGGCGTTCGTGCAGTTCTGGATAACGCGCAATGACGGAACCAAGGCGGAGCTTAAGTCCATTGCCACGGACGTCAAGCGGCTTTACGACAAGGTGGACGAGAATGCGGCGGTCCTTGCTCGGACTCATATCCTCAGATTCGATGACGAATTACTGAACGGTATCGACCATTCACAGGAATATTTCCATCAGCAGATGGACGATATCGACACCTACGAGGACTACTGCCGGGCGCACCCGACTTTCCGTAACTCCTACACCACCATAGCGGCGGAACACATCAAAGAGACCTACAAGAGCTTGCTCGCAAAGGGCGAGTTCAGAAAGGAGCAATAATGATTTCCGATAAGACTTATGACTTTATCAAGATGGTCGCGCTGATCGGCGCGCCCGTCATCGTTTTTCTGTCGGCGCTTTGCAATATCTGGGCGGTCCCTCATGCGGCAGAGCTGACGGCGACGCTGGCGGCTATCGACACGCTGATCGGCGCGGTGGTGGCAGCGCTCAAAGCTGCCTATGATAAGAAGGTGAGCGAGTGACCGAAAAAGACATTGTCATTTGTGGGCATGGGTCCGGGACTCCGTCGCTCAAGAATCTGGACTGGTATTTGTCCTACCGCTACGCCCAGAAGATGAGCAACGACAAGCGGAAGGGCCTGCTCCGGGTGCGGAGGCTCAAGGGCATGACTTCCGTCAAGGAAGCAACCTTCCACGACACCTATGCGACCATTTTGGGACGGAATTCGTACAACCAAGACCTGCGCCAGTTCGTCTACACGCCTCGCAACGGGCGCTACTACAGTGACTGCAGCTCCTCCGGGTGCGCTACGTATCAGCGCATGGGCTTCGAGATTCCGTTAATGAATACGGCGGAAATGCTTAACTCGTCCCTGTTCGAGGACGTCCCGGTCCGGATCGTCGCCGGGCACATCACAAACCCCGAAGTGCTCCGGGTGGGAGATGCCCTGCTCTTTGCCGGGAATATCAACCGTCCAAACCTCAGCTATGTCGGTCACGTGGAGTACGTCTACGAAATGCCGGAGATCTACCACACAGGCTGGGAACAGAGCGGAAATATCTGGCACTACCTCGACCATGGCGAGCCTGTCCGCGATGTGTGGAGGTACGTCGGCGGTCGCTGGTATGTCTTCGACGGAAGCGGTCGCATGATCACGGGCTGGTATCACGATTCCACGGACGAGTGGTACTACATGGCCGAGGACGGCGGTATGTGCTCCTCCCAGTGGGTGACCACGGACACCGGTCAGTATTATCTCTGTGCCGACGGTCGCATGGCCAGGGAGTGTTATGTCCGGGATAGCCGGCAGATTGCTCCGGGACGGTATCTCTATTACTGGGTCGATGCGGACGGACGCTGGGACCCGGCCTGGGATACGGAAAGCCCAGACCTCGAAAAGTATCAGCTCGCTGACGCTCAGAAAAATTAACTTGCCGGTAACTTGCCGATTTAGTCAACAAACGGGCCTTTTAGTCAACGAATCCTTAGTTAAGCCTCGCGCGGGAGACCGTGCGGGGCTGTTTTTATGTAATAATATGTAATAATATGGAAGCAGAACAAAAGCGCATTTGTGCCATGAATATGCCATGACCCTGAAAAAACCGCGCAGATACGTGCTTCGTGGACTTACCCCACAGAGTTCGAATCCCGCCGGACACACGGACAAAGAAAACCACGCAGATACGTCAAAACGGCGTAGATGCGTGGTTTTTTCTGTTTCTGAGGTGAGACAAAAATCGAAGGAAAGATACAATTTTGCCACGTTTCGACAAATTCCGTGCCATGAATTTGCCATGAAAAAAGCTACTCAAGTATGGTAGCCAAGTGGTCTAAGGTGCGCTTGTCCATCTCCGCCCGGCGGTCATCCATGGCGTGGCGGTAAACGGCTTTCAGCACGTTGTCCGTCTTCCAGCCTCCCGCTGCCATGATGTAGACATCGGGGACGCCCAGAGCGTGGGCGGTCGATGCGTAGTAGTGTCTCAGTTTGTGGACGGAAAACCGGGGAATGCCGAGCCGAGCCTGCACCCGGCGGAGCTGGACGGTGATGGAGCAGGGCGAGCCGTCGTAAATGCACCCACGCGCACGGATGAGGTCCGCGAGCGACTCCGGCAGCAGGACGGTCCGGGTAGATTCCGGGGTTTTAGTGCGATCCACAGTCTGGTAGCTTCCGTCCTCCGTCTGGATCCGCGCCCGGTGGATGTGGAGCCGGTTGTCGTCGGTGAGGTCGGAGAGTGACAGCCCGCATATCTCGGACCGGCGGAGTCCCAGAGCGGCGAGGGCGACGGGTATCTCGTACTTCGTGCCTCTCAGCGCCTCGCAGACGGCTTTTACTTCTGCGTCCGTCGGAATGTGTGGCTCGGCCTTTTTACGCGGCGGTACGGTCACGTGGAGGGCGAGGGAGGGATTGTAGGCACGGAGCACGACGGAGATGAAACCGGAAAGGTTCGCGGTGGTCTTCGGGGCGTGGGTCCGTGCATGGTCGGAGATGACGCGCTGGACGTCCTCCTGCGTTATCTGCGGCAATCTGAGCGCGCTGAAGCGCTTATATTCCGTCTCAAGCTTCCGTTGCATTTGCCGATAGGCCCGGAGCGTGGAAGGGCTCAGGACGCCCTCTACGGTGCCGAGATGGCGCTCCATGGCCTCCGCGAAGGTGATCTCCCGCGCTGGCTTGCTCCCGCCGTCCGTGATCAGGGCGGACAGGAGTTCCAGCGCCTCGCGCTGGGTGGGCTTATAGTCGAGCTGGAGCCGGTAGGTCTTTCCCCGGACGGTCTTCCGGATGCGGTAGCGACCGGAGGGGAGTTTCTCAATATTGATTTTCATGGTATAATTACCTCGCCAATACAGATAGGAATATCTGGGAAGCCTCGCGCCTGCGCCAACAGGTGCGGGGCTATTTTTTATGTGTCTCCGCCTCCTGCTTCGAGACGTCTCCCGGCTGGAAGTCGTCTCGTCGTAGATGGTCGAGTTCGTGCTTGTAAGTCGCAAGATTGCGTTCTCTGGAGTCCCTACTGTTAAGTAACACGGTGTAGGTGCCGTCCCCGTTCTGCCGGATCAGTCCATGGACGGAGGACGGCAGGTCGTAAAGCTTTACTATCACATCGTTGTCGGTCAAGTCTCGCGTCTGTCCTTTCGTAGTAACGCTTCGACGGTAGCCTGGACGACTCGCAGGTCTTCCGCCGGCACGTTCCGGGCCGCGTCGAACAGGACACGGAGCTCCGGGTTATCCTTCAGCTTCTGTGCAAGTTCTGCCGTTTCGCGATCCAGATACCACATCTTATCATCTTCGCGGTCCGTATTTTGGGACTGCTGAGGCATATCTTCCCAGCCCATCAAGTACGCGGGCGTCACATCCAGAGCCTTCGCGAACAATTCGACCTTATTAAGCGGGAGGTCTCGCGCCAGTTCAATCTTATTGACGGAAGAGCGGGACTTATATCCGCACTTCTTCGCAAGTTCATCCTGTGACATCCCAAGTTCCAAGCGCTTCGATTTAATACGTTCTCCGACATTCATAATGTAAACCTCCCTTCGTAGACAATGATAACACCGTGTTGAAAATTAATCTACAAAATATTGCAAATAGATGTTGACATAAGGTCTACACCGAGTATAATGATTGATGTAGGCAAAATTTCTACAACAAAATATTGTAAAGAAAGGGGGACATAAATTGGTTGATACACAACTTCTTGAGGATTGGATCGAGAAGTCCGGCAAGCGAAAATCGTATCTCGCTGAAAAAGTCGGCTGTTCAATTCAGGCGCTACGAATGAAGGTAACGAACAAATCCGATTTCCGGTCGTCCGAAGTAGACACATTGTGTACAGAGCTGGGGATCACGCGCCTCACGGACAAGGAAAAAATTTTCTTCAAAAAGTAGACATATCGTCTACATGGAAGGGATGGTGAACAACGTGGAGTTCCGAGAAAACTGTATCGAATTTCTGACTGGAGAGGACCGAGCTACTCTGACCCTCACTCAGCGGTCAATGATTACGAAATTCAAGAAATTACATAGCGCGCACACGACGGAAACGGACTACATCCAGAACCGCGACGGGAGCATTTGCGCTCACATGCCCGTATCGTGGATCAGGTTCGCGGCTCCAGCAAAGCTGAGTGACGAGGAGAAGGAACGGAGGCGCGCAGTGATGGCGAAAAACTTCGAGCGCGCTCCGGAAAAATCGGGGCACAATTCCATCGAAACGGAGGAGGTGGAGGACTAATGCCACGAGTACTTTTAACCCCCACCCAGCGCCGCTGGGCGTGGCTCGATGACGCGCTCCGGGAGATAGACATCCACCGCGCCGGGAAGCGGGCGCTCCGGCATGACAGTGCCATGTCAGAGGAGGCAGGGGTGTCCAGAGCGGTCTTGAGCAAGTGGAGAACAAAGACGGCGTTTCCGAGCCTCAGTCCGTTCGCCAAGATCTGCGTCACGGCGGGCTTGCGGGACGAGGAGATCGGGAAGCTCGTAAGAAAGTTGGGGGAGATATGAGGAGCAAAGAATTGTGGTTTCCGTTAAGCATGGTCGGCATCGGTGCCGCGCTGATCGTGACCATCTCAGCCGCTGACAGGGCGGTCGAGGCACAGGCAGCCGTCATGCAGAGGAGTTCCGCTGCAATCACGACCACAGCCGAGGAGCTTCCGCCGGATGCTATCTGGGCGAGCGAAGCGACCTACGCGCCGGTCGAGGGCATCACGATGGTCGAGCCGGTGCCTGTGGAGACCGAGCCGGAGGTGGATGAGGAGGAGCTTTACATGCTCGCGCATTTGCTCGCGGGCGAGTGCCAGAGCTACAGCCGGGAATGCCAGATGTATGTCGGAAGCGTTGTGCTAAATCGCGTAGCGCACCGAAGCTATCCGAACACCATCGAGGGCGTGATTTTTCAACATGGTCAATATGCCTGCACGAAGGACAAAAATTACTACCGCGAGCCCACGCCGACCAACTGGAAGGTAGCTGAGGAACTTCTCCGCGGTGGATCCGTCCTGCCGGCGAATGTCGTGTTCCAGGCACAGTTCCGCCAGGGCGACTTCTGCTATGCGAAGGTTGATGGCGAGTATTTCTGTGGAATCGAGGTGCGCTGATGGATATCCACTACTGGCGAAACTCCAGCGAGCGTTCTGCTTTCTTCCGTTCCGCAACATTTACGCTGACGTGGAACGGACTGCGGAAGGGCGTCCGCGATGGCATGGAGCGCAATGGTATTAAGAGCATAAAGATTAGATCCGAAAGGGGGGATGACGATGGAGACACCGAAGAAGCTGACGTATGAGGAGATATGCGCCCTTCCATCCGGGAGCATTATCCTTGAGCACTACCACCACGACTGGGCGGATATAGACGGCAAGATGGAATTCAAGCTGTCGCTCTGCAAGGGAGTCCCATATCTCAAGGGTAAGTACGGCGGACGCTTCAAACTTAAACCGGAGGACGTGGAACGGAATGAGTATTTTCTTATAGCGCTCGGCACATGGAGAGGAGGCAAAAAGAATGCTGTGTGAAATGAAGTCGAAGGAAGATAAGGCGAAAATCTGCGCCCAGCTCCTGAAGCTGCTCCGCATGACTCGTGACCAGGAAGCGCTCGTGGAGCTTGAGTATCGGAAGTACGACGACACCTATGATGAGGTCGTACATGTCATGTACAGAAGCGGGCGGACGCAGGACATCAATGTCACGGCTGACTCGGGCATCGCGCTGATCCGGGACGTCATGAGGGCTTTGCGATGAAGGTAATCAAGAAAGAGCCGGACAAGTTCCCGGAAGTCGTGGATATTCCGAACGAGCTGGACGCGCTGCAGGAAGCAGTCGGCGGTTACATCGAAGTATTTCCAGTCGCGACGGACCTGGTCATCCTCTGCGATGAAGAAGGACGAATCGACGGGAAGCCATTTAACTGCAATCTCTGCGGGGCTGATTTCTGCGGGACCATCATGTTCGTCGGTGTGGACGGCGAGGAGTTTACTGACGTCAGCGAGCGCGTCGTGAGGCTGTTTAAGGATTTATGGGAAAAGTAATGCGCCCAGCCGATTGCAGTCGGACTGAGCGCGAAGGGATGGTGTAAGCGGGAACTTACCCTCCCAGTATAGCACAAAAGGAGGATGAGATGACACTTTACGAATTAACAGCAGAATATCGTCAGTTATTGGACATGGCAGAGGATCCCGACGTGGATCCGCAGACATTGGCGGATACGATGGATGCCGTTGAGGCGGAACTCGAAGACAAAGCGGATGCCTATGCGACTATCATCCGACAGCTTACTGGCGATATTGAGACCATCAAGTCGGAGATCGACCGCCTGACAGCAAGAAAGAACGCGCTGGCGAACAATATCGACCGCCTAAAAACCAACTTGCAGTACTCCATGACCATGACCGGACAGACCAAATTTAAGACGGCGCTTTTCAGCTTCTCCGTCGCAAAGAATCCTCCGTCCGTCGTCATGGACGAGCAGTATATCGAGAACATTCCGGAACGGTTCCTTATCCAGCAGGAGCCCAAGATCGACAAAAAAGCAATTAAGGACGCACTGAAATCCGGTGAAGACCTGACCGGAGTGGCACATCTCGAGCAGTCTGAAGGGCTGCGTATCAGATAAGGAGGGACATAGATGAAAGGAACGTACGAAGTGGAAATGACCTACGCCGAGCTGAAGCGCATGGCGCTCAAGGAGGCGCTTGCGGACTATGTCAGCAATAATCGCTACTCAGCCAGCGTAGAAGTGATCCGGGCGCTCTGCGGCATGATCGAGAAGACGGAAGAAAAGGGGGTGGAGTGATGGCGAAGGTAATCGGCGTGATGGGCGAGAGCGGCAGCGGCAAAACGACCGCAATGAGAAACCTGCCGCCCGACCAGACATTTTATCTTGACTGCGACAAGAAAGGCCTCAACTGGAAAGGCTGGAAAAAGCAGTACAACATCGACAAGATGAACTACTGGTCTTCCGATAGCTTCACGGTGGCGTCTTCCGTGCTGAACAAAGTAAACACCGAGGACAAGTTTAAGCACATCAAGTATGTCGTCATCGATACGCTGAACGGGCTCATGGTGGCGGAGGAGATGAGGATCCTCGCCATGCAGAGCGGAGACAAGCGCAGCGCGTGGAGCGATCTGGCACAGAATGGATGGGCAATCATCAACCAGTGTTTAACGATGCGGGATGACTTAACGGTGATTATCCTTTGCCACTCCGAAACAATCAGCGACGAGAACGGCATCGTCCGCACCCGGATTAAGACCAACGGACGGAAACTGGAGAAACTCGTACTCGAGTCCAAAATGACTACGGTCATCTGGGCGGTACGGCAGGACGGTAAGTACAAATTCATTCTTTCCGCCGATGGCAGCACCGTAAAGGTCCCGCTTGGCGCGTTTGACACGGACGAGTGCGAAAACGACATCATGATCGTGATCAAAGCCATGGAGGACTATTGATGAATAAAAGGTCCATGAAAGAATACCGAATCTGGAAAGGGATGAAGGCGCGTTGCTATGCTCCATCTTTTCGAGATTCGTACTATCAACAGGACGGAATCCAGGTATGCGACAGATGGCGGAATGATTTCAATGCTTTCCTCGCAGACATGGGATCCATTCCGGGACCGGAATACTCCATCGAACGAATCGACCTATATGGAGACTATTGCCCGGAAAACTGCAAATGGATCCCAATGAGAGACCAGATGAAGAACAGGCGGAATGTTCCGGTCTATGAATACGCCGGGGAGCGTCATTGCTTGAAAGAATGGTCGACGATTCTCGGATTTAATCTTTCAAGAGTGCGCGGACGAATCAGAAGAGGGTGCTCATTTGATGACGCCATCAAAGAAGACCTTTATAAAAGGCAGGTTGTTATTCGTGGCGTTTCCAAGACAGTCAAAGAATGGTGTCAGGTTTTCAATCTGAACACTGGGAACATCTACTCGAGAATTCATCGAAGATGGAGCAAAGAAGACGCTATTTTAATGGATCAAAACAAAGTCGTAATTCATTGAGGAGGACACCCACATGAAAGCATTTTCCGGCTACAACGAAACCAAGGCATACGGCTCCGCACGGGAGCAGCTCCCGAAGGGCGGATACGTCTGCAAAATCATGAAGGCTTCCGTCGAGAGCGGTCAGTACGGCGACCAGCTTGTCGTCGCTCTGGACATCGCGGAGGGCGAATACAAGGACTTCTTCGCCAACGATTACCGCTCTCAGGATCGCGAGGACAAGAAATGGACCGGCAACTATTACCTCACCGTTCCGACCGACGACGGATCCGAGAAGGATGGGTGGTCGAAGAGAAAGTTCAAGACCTTCACCAATGCGGTCGAGGACAGCAATCCCGGCTATACATGGAACTGGGACGAAGCCACGCTGAAGGGCAAGCTGTTCGGCGGTCTTTTCATCTCAAAGGAAAAAGTCTCCGGAGATACCATCTATACGAATACGATCTGCGGAGGCGCGACTACGGTCGGTGCGATCCGCGAGGGCAAATATAAACTCCCGAAGGACAAGGTCGCGAAGAACGCACCCGCAAGCGCCCGCCCGGCTTCCGGTGACACAGGCTTCATCGAGGTCCCGGAAGGCGCGGGTGAAGAAGGTCTCCCGTTCTGATGGACGCGTTCCAGCAGAAGGAAGTCCTCCAGTCTTTCCGAGTGCTGGTTGACCGCCGGGAGCAACAGACGGACAGAGCCAGGCGCCGATATAAGGCGTTTGGCTCTCCATACGAGATGGCGACTTTGTCGTACTGCGATTACGCATACAACGCCATCCTCCCGGACGGTCGGGAGATTTACGACACTTCCGATACGGTCCGTCCACTGTGCGCCATAGAACGGAAAATGGACCTCGATGAACTTGCCGGGTGCTTTACCAGAGACAGGGCACGCTTCCGGCGCGAGTTCGAGAGAGCCAGGGACGCGGGGGCGCGGGTGTACCTCTTCGTGGAGAATGCGACATGGGAGAACCTTATCGCCGGAAAATATCGAAGTCGGTTTAATTCGGTCGCATTCCTGGCGTCGCTCACAGCGTGGACGGTCCGTTACTCCCTGCAGGTCATCTTCTGCAAAGAGGAGACATCCGGGCGGCTAATAAAGGAAGTGCTCTACCGGGACTTAAAGGAACGGCTGGAGAGGGGGGATTTTGGATGAAAGAAAAAGACCGTATTGACGGATGGATCTTGCTGGATCGAAACATCCGGGATCACTGGGTTTATTCCGAACGACCATTCAGCCGCTTCAAAGCGTGGATAGATCTTATCCTGTCGGCAAACTTCCGGGACAAGACCATCATGGTGAACGGCAAGCCTTTTTTGGTGAAGCGCGGGACATTTTTGACCTCAGTACGTAAGCTTGCGGAACGCTGGGGATGGAGTAAAAACAAGACTTCCCGCTTTCTGACAACTTTATGTGCTGAAGGAATGATCAAAACCGGGACGCCATCAGGGACACTGATAACCATTGTAAACTATGAGTTTTATCAGGGTAGGCGGGACAGCAGACGGGACACGAAAGGGACACGCGCGGGACAGAGACGGGACACGAAAGGTGCACAAGAGAAAGAATTCAAAGAAGGGATAAAGAAAGAAGAAAGAAAAGAGCTTTCGTTCACTCCAATCGAAAACGACGACGATGACGACGGCATGACCATGGAGGAGTACGACAGGATGAGGGAGGCGGAAAAGAATGGCTCTTTATGAATTCTCACGGGAGGATGCGGAACGCTTCGCCCGTGAGCAGAGCGCGCGGGTGCGGACGCGGGGCGATGAGCTGCAGTTCCAGTATTGTCCGTACTGCCACGGAGGTGGAGCGGATAAGTATACCTTCAGCATCAATTTGCAGAACGGGACCTTCCGCTGCCTCCGGGCGAGCTGTGATGCAAAAGGCAACATGATCACGCTGCACAAGGACTTCGACTTCTCACTTGGGACGGAAGTGGATGCATATTACGGAGACGGTTACAAGAAGTTCCGGAGCATCCACCGGAAGAAGCGGGCGGAGACCACGAGCCCGGCGGTCGAGTACATGAAGACCAGGGGCATCAGCCAAGCTGTGACAGAACGGTACGGAATTACCACCCAGAAGGAGCACGACAACGTGGTCGTCTTTCCGTTCTACGATGCGGACGGACTCCTCCGGTTCGTGAAGTACAGGAACACGGAGTTCCAGCCGGGCGGAAAAGGCTCGAAGGAATGGTGCGAGCCGAACTGTATGCCGATCCTGTTCGGAATGGATCACTGCAATCCGGACAAGAAGACGCTGATCATGACGGAAGGCCAGATAGACAGCCTGAGCGTGACGGAAGCCGGCTTCGAGAATGCCGTCTCCGTGCCGACCGGAAAGAACGGGTTCACGTGGGTGCCGTACTGTTGGGACTTCCTCAATCAGTTCGAGACGCTGATCATCTTCGGAGACCATGAGCGGGACGAAATCACCCTTCTGGATGACATGAAGGTGCGATTCCACGGGACCGTCAAGCACGTCCGCCCGGAGGATTATCGGGGATGCAAGGATGCGAACGATATCCTGCGGAAATTCGGACCGGAAGCGATACGCGAGGCAATCACCAACGCTGTCCCGGTCGAGGTGGCGGAAATCAAGCAGCTTGCGGACGTCGAACGGGTGGACCTGAGCACCATGAAGCGGTTCAGCTCCGGGCTCCCGTCTCTGGATCGGACGCTCGGCGGGTTCTACTTCGGTCAGCTCATCATCATCACCGGAGAACGAGGAGAAGGCAAGTCGACGCTTGCATCACAGTTCGCCACGTTCGGGATCCGCGCGGGGCACAGCGTGTTCTTCTATTCCGGCGAGCTTATGGACTGGTACTTCCGGGCGTGGATCGACTACCAGATAGCCGGGCCGGGGCACATCAACGCCAAGAGGAGCGAGGACGGAACGGAAACATACACGATAGACGCGAGCATATATCCGAAGATTGCGGAATGGTATCGGGGCAAGTTTTACCTGTACGACAATTCAGCGGTGTTCAACGAGAACAGCGAGGGATTGCTGAAGACATTGGAAAAGGCCGTGAAGCAGTACGGGTGCTCCATCATCTTCATCGACAATCTGATGACGGCAATCTCGGACGATGTCACAAGCGATCTTTACCGGCAGCAGACCGTCTTCGTCAAGGACCTCGCGAACATTGCGAAGAACCTGAACGTGATTATCTTCCTGATCGCACACCCACGGAAGAATAACAGCTATATGTTCGAGAACGACGACGTGGCGGGCTCCAGTAACATCACGAACCTTGCAGATGTGGTCATGCGGTACGCCAGACCGCGCGGAGACGGCGAGGATCCGGACACAAGCGATAGGATCCTGCAGGTCACGAAGAACAGGCTGACCGGAAAGACGGACAGGTACGGAACCAGGCTCGTATTTGACGAGCGGTCAAAGCGCATTGATGAAATGCATAGCTGGAGCTGGACGCTTGGATGGGAGCGCGGAGCGCAGGGCTTCGCGGACGTGGAAAGTGAGGTGTTGCCATTTGGCGAGTAATAAGGACTTCGCGCATCACGAATTTGAGATCCAGCGCGATTTGTGGATGGTCTTCAAAGAGCATTACAACGACTCGCGCCAGGAGGACGCGAACCAGGCTTTCACGGAGCTGAATGAGGTGTGCACGAGATACGGGTGTACGGAATTCTGCATGGCCATGGCGACCGCCATGAACAACCAGCTGATGCGGAGGTGGAACGAGAACCATGGAACGAAGTGAAGCAAAATATTTTACCGTATCAAAACTTAAATGGATGAGCCCTCACGCTGACCGGATGCATTATGCAGTTCGCCCGCGCGGGGAGTCATTGGAGATTATGAGGGCGTATGCCCGGAAGGTGAGGGAGCATGTGGGGACAAGTGAGTCTCAAGAAGGCGCTGAAAGGCTATCTGACGGGGCGGACGGTCAAAGCGGTGGATTTGTCGGCTGAAGTTGTCCGCGACCTTTCAGAGGTCATGGAGGCGCTCAGCGACGGCGTGGTGTTCTTCGCGGAGACCGTCGCCGTGGAAAATATCGAATTCAGGGAGGAAGTGGAGGATATGGTGAAAGAAGACACGGTTATGGAGCCGGAACCAAAGAAGAAAAAGCCGCACACGCACAAGACGCTCGAGCAGACGGAGGCGGAATGGGCAAACCGGAAAATCACTGACCTGCCGAAGCTCCACGCACTCTGCAAGGCCGGATGGAAGGTGAAGGACCTCGCGGACGAGTTTAAATGCTCGGAGCAGACGGTGCGGAACACCATGAAGCGGGAGGGGATTGCATGAAGGAAATCTGCAAAAACTGCATCCACGCCGCGCCCACCTACAAAGGCGTGAGCTGTGACGTCAAGGGTAAGAAGGTAAAGACCACGGACACCTGTGAACGGTACGTTCCGAAGGGAGGTAGACGATGAGAACAATGCTTGAAATCGGCAAGGACCTGCTCAATCTGTTCGGGGAGACGAACAAACCCGACGTGAAGGACGGCGCCCGGAAAGAGTACGTTGACCGCTTTGCAGACATCATGAAGGACTTCTTCCAGTATGTGGCGGAACGACCGGCATGGCATTCCGTAGAAGATGAGCTTCCTCCGGACACAGACTCTGTACTTGTCTGGGTGCCGGACGGGAAATGGAAGAACGTGACCTTTAAGGACTGCGTCCTTTTCGGCTCCTACGACCCGGATGGGTGGATGCTTGAAGATTATCCGGAGGCAGAGGAGCTGACCATCACGCACTGGATGGATCGGCCAGAAGGACCGGAGGGAAAGAGATGAGCGGCTTGATCAGGAGGGCGGACCTTTTCAATCTCCTCGCCACCGCCCAGACGTTGGCAGAAGCATACGCGGTCATCCAGGGAATGCCGGAGGTGGACGCGGTCGAGGTGGTAAGGTGCAAAAACTGCGAGCACTGCTACACCGCGGATATGGTGGACCTGCCGGCGTGCGCGCTGCACGGCTTTTTCGTGGATCCGACGGGATTCTGCTCAGGAGGGGAGGAGAAGGATGATTGAGCACGTCAGGAAGGATAAGGTGCTGACATTGGTTAGGAACAGCTTGCCGTCAGAAGAACTTTCATCGGTCTTGCTCTATCAGGGCGTCAATCAGATGGAGTCCGAGGATGTCGCTCCGGTGAGGCATGGGCGGTGGATAAAGTCAAATGCAGAGGGCTTTGTATGCTCTGTCTGCCGCAACGGGTATAAGAATCAGCCAACTTTAATGGGCGAGCCAATGTTTGAGTATTGCCCTGTGTGCGGGGCGAGGATGGACAGATAGGACGGTGACGGGAATGGATGACACGATCCACAGAAAGGCGGCGTTGAATGCCTGTAAAAATCCAGAGGACGGAGAAAATGCTTATGCCTTTGGCGACGACATAGAGAAAAGGCTGAAGGCATTGCCATCCGCACAGCCAGACCTTGACGAGTGGTGCTCCGACTGCAAAGAGTACGACAAAGACCGTCACTGTTGTCCGCGTTATAACCGGGTGATACGGACCGCACTGGATGACGCCACCCCGTGGAAGTGGACTCCCGTAGAGGATGCTCACCCGGTCAAGAGCGGCTCGTACCTCGCGTGTAATGCACGCGGCGCGGTCTACACGGTCTTCTATTTTGGCAATCGTTGGGGCACGGACGGCGTGATCGCATGGGCGGAACTGCCTGAGCCGTACCGGAAGGAGGGAAAGCATGACTGACCAGACAGCTAAAGCGGACGCGGGGAAGCCTCGTCTCACGCTGGTCCCGCGTCGGATTATTACAGCCATCGCACGGGTCCGGATGTATGGAAACGAAAAGTATCACGACCCGGAAAACTGGCGCCAGGTCGAGCCGGAGCGCTACCGTGACGCGCTTTTCCGCCATCTCCTCGCTTACCTCGACGATCCGCACGGCGTGGATGATGAGAGCGGACTCCCGCACCTCTGGCATCTCGCGTGCAATGTGGCTTTCCTTTGCGAAATGGAGGCTGACCATGACGGGAATTGATCTTGCAATTGCTTTTTTTCTTGGCTTCGCACTCGGATGCCTTGCTGGCGTCATCGCTATCTGCTATCTCATGTTTAAGGGGGTATTCGATGAGCCTGAAACGAAGACTTAAACGTCAAATCGCCCGACAGGTTGCTCGTGAGGGCGCTAAGTCCGTCATCGCCCGGTTGGACGCCGCATCAGAACGCACGGATCGGGAGCTTCGCGAAGAACAGCAGCGGAACCGGGTGGAAGACACCAAGACGGTCCTCGCGCTTATGATGGCCATCCCGACCACGGTGCTCTGCCGCGACCTCGGCTGGAAGCCGCTGGAGGGGACGCCTGCAGACAACCGCCGACAGCTTCGTCGGTTCGCCGAGCTCATCATGGCGGAGTGCGATAAGGTGTTTGATAATCAAGTAAATTTACAGACTTACCTCGACGAATGCTACGAGCGCTACGGCGTGCGGTATAGCTTCGAGGAGTGAAAGGAGGCGGTCACATATGGACGCCAAGCAGTACCTCAGACAGATACGGGTGATGGAGACGCGTATCTCAATACGCCAACGCCAGATCAGAGACCTGCGGCGGTCGATGTCCTATCTCAAGAGCATGGACTACTCCGCTGACCGCGTCCAGACATCAGCGACAGGGACGGGCTTCACCTCGGAAGCAATCCGGCTCGCCGACCTCGAGATGGAAGCGGAGAAGCAGATCCGTGCGTGCGAAGCTCTCCGGGCGAAGATAGTCGGACAGATAGAATGCCTCGAGGATCCGCGTTATGTTGACATCCTTTCGAGTGTCTACATCCACCGCAGAGACCTCATGGACGTGGCGGATGCTCTGCATTACGACTATTACTGGACCTGTCACCTGCATGGCGAGGCACTGAAGGCGTTCGAGGCTAAGTACCTTAAAGACCGCAATCAACCGCAAGCCACCGCAAAAGAATCGTGATATTTTGTTACAAGAGGTTTCAGGGCTGAGACCTCAGGCAAGTCACATCCCTGCTTGCCACACTGACCGGGCCGTCCATGATCGGGCGGCCTGTTCATTTTGGAGGACCCCCATGCGTATAGACCGTACCCCCGGAAACCGTGGGGCATTCGAAGCCGCCCGGCAGAAGATCCTAAAGACCCAGACCGTCTGCGGGATCTGCGGCAAGCCGGTCGACTTCAGCTACAAAGCGCCGCATCCTTTATCACCAACCGTTGACCACATCATCCCTGTCAGCAAAGGAGGCCACCCCTCCGATATTTCCAACCTCCAGCTGGCCCATCGGTGCTGCAACCGTCAGAAATCAGACAGTTTGATCGAACCTCGCAAGGTGGAGGAAAGTGACAAGACCCTCCCCAACGACATTCTGGAACAGCATGCAATCTGGGCGGACTTCCGATATGGGGGCGGGTGAGTACCTCCCCGGGTACGTCCTGCCAATCATCCCGCCGACGTATGCACAAAAAAACACACGGTACTATAACACGTAGAACACGGAGCAACGAAAATGGCTGAATACAAAGGAATTGAATATTTACGCAATAAGCTGCTTGCTAAGAGAGATCGTGTCCTGCTCCGGTATAGCTACTACGATATGAAGCACCGGGCAAGGGACTTTGGCATCAGCAGTCCGCCGGACCTCGTCGGCGTGATGGGCGTCCTCGGATGGTGCGCGAAGGCCGTCGACAGTCTCGCGGACCGGCTGACGTTTCAGGGCTTCGAGAATGACGCCTACGGACTCGCGAACATCTACGCCATGAACAATCAGGACATCCTGATAGATTCCGCGATCCTCGGGGCGCTGATCAGCTCGTGCGACTTCATCTATATCACGGAAGATTCTGATGGATTCCCGAAGATGAGGGTCATTGACGGAAGGCATGCCACCGGCATTATCGATCCGGTGACGAACATGCTGAAGGAAGGATACGCCGTCATAGAGTTCGACGAGTTTGACAACCCGATCATGGAAGCGTACTTCGTTCCGGGTTCCACGACCATTATCGAGAAGGGCAAAAAGCCGTACAGTGTGCGGAATGTCGCACCGTATCCGCTTCTGGTCCCAGTCATCTACCGCCCGGACGCGACGAGACCGTTCGGTCATGCGCGGATCAGCAGGGCATGCATGGATATCGTCGACAGTGCGGTCCGCACGGTGAAACGCTCGGAGATCTCCGCAGAGTTCTACAGCTACCCGCAGAAGTACATCCTGGGCATGGACCCGAACGCCGAAAAGATGGACAAGTGGAAGGTGACCATGTCCTCCATGCTCCGGATCGACAAGGACGATGACGGCGACAAGCCCGTGGTCGGACAGTTCCAGACCGCGCCGCAGACGCCGCACACCGAACAGCTCCGTCAGCTTGCCGGACTGTTTGCCGGAGAGACGGGGCTCACGCTCGATGACCTCGGGTTCCCGAGCCAGAACCCGTCGAGCTCCGAGGCCATCAAGGCAGCGCACGAAACGCTCCGTCTGACGGCACGCAAGGCGCAGAGGACGTTCGGCGTCGGGTTGCTCAATGCCGGATACCTTGCCGCCTGCATCCGCGACGGTCAGCCTTACGCACGGAACCAGCTGAACCGGACGCGCCTCATGTGGGCGCCGATATTCGAGGCGGACGCCTCCGCACTGGGCGGCATCGGCGACGCCATCATGAAGATTCAGTCCTCGTTCCCGGATTACTTTACGGAAGACAAGCTCCGCGAGCTGACAGGTATCTGACATGGATGATGTGAAGACCATTCTCCGCAACTATACGCGGAGCAAGAAGGCAGTCCGGGACATTGACACGTTCGGAGCCGCGCAGAACTACGCCGAGAAGCTCGGGAAGATACTCGCGGACGCTATCGGGACCGAGTTCGAGGATGTTGCGGAGGAAGACCTCGCGCTCGTCCTGCGGTCGGTGCTGAAACGTGCTTATGATGACTCTGCAGTAGCAGCGGCTTCCGCCCAGTACCGGCAGAACCAGAAAGCAAAGCTCGGCATCGGGACGCTCCGGGCGGAATTTGACCCGGCGAATGCTGACAAGGTCGCGGAAGAGCTTGCCGGCAAGATCGCCGCGCCCGGTCTGGTCGAGAACCTGATCAAGCAGAGCACCATCGGCGCGGTCGATGAGACCATCCGCAGGAACGCCGAAGCCCGTGAAGAAATGGGGCTCGATGTCAGCATCGTCCGCACCTATTCGGACGTCGGTCTCCGCGCCGGCACGAAGTACTCTGAGGATTGCGAGTGGTGCCTCGAACGGTGCGGCGAATGGGACAACTACAAGGATGCAAAAGACGCCGGGTGCTTTGAACGGCATCCCGGCTGTCTCTGCATGATAGATTACCACGTTGGCAGGACTCACTCCGTTTCTACGGGCGGAAGCTGGGTCAACATCTAAGGGAGGTGACGCTCATGCGGAACAAAGACCCGGCAAGCGTGGAGGAGTAAAGCATGGACAAAGTCGGGAGACAATCCCCGACGGTGTCCGTAATTCTGCCTTATACGGAAACGAAAGGCTCGGAAGCGGTTACGCTATATAACGCCTCCGAGAACACCATGCTCGAGTGGCAGGTGGCGCTCACCTACGACATCATGGCCGTAAACGACGACGGCTTGTGGGTGCATCAGAAGTTCGGATATTCAGTACCGCGACGGAACGGCAAGTCGGAAATGGCCCTTGCGCGGTGCATTTACGGATTGAAGAACGGGGAGCGCATCCTTTACACGGCACACAGAGCAAGTACCGCGCATTCCATCTGGGAGCGCCTGAGCCGCCTCTGCGCGAAGGTCGACATCGAGATCGAGTCATCCTTCCGGGCATTCGGCAAGGAGCACCTTTACACCGCTGACGGCGGCGTGATAGAGTTCCGCACCCGGACGTCGACCGGCGGACTCGGTGAAGGCTACGACACCCTCATCGTGGACGAGGCGCAGGAGTACACGCCGGAACAGGAGACGGCGCTGAAGTACGTTGTGACGGATTCGTCAAATCCGCAGACCATCATGTTCGGCACCCCGCCGACGGCAATTTCCGCCGGCACAGTCTTCCCGAACTACCGCAAGCATGTCCTGCAGGCGGAATCGTTCGAAAGCGGCTGGGCGGAATGGTCCGTCCCGGAGATGTCGAACCCGGATGACGTCGACCTGTGGTACGAGACTAATCCGAGCCTCGGGACCATCCTCAAGGAGCGCACGATCCGCTCCGAGATCGGCGATGATAAGACGGACTTCAACATCCAGCGCCTCGGACTGTGGATAAAGTACAACCAACGCTCCGCAATCAGCCGGAACGAGTGGGAGCAGCTGCAGACCGACAAGCTTCCGAAGCTGACGAGCAAGTTGTTCGTTGGCATCAAGTTCGGCATCGACGGCGAAAACGTCGCCCTGGCTGTTGCCGCCCGTACCGCAGAGGACAAGATCTTCTGCGAGGTGGTCAACTGCAAGCCGATTAGGAACGGCGTCAGCTGGATCGTGCAGTTCATGGAGCGTGCTGATATCGCAAAGGCGGTGGTCGACGGAAAGAACGGGACCGACGTCCTTCTGGATGTCATGAAGCAGGAAGGCGTCAAGCGTCCGGCGGTCGTTACCGTTCCGCAGATCATCAAAGCCAACAGCGTGTTCGACATGGCGATGGAGCAAGGCACGTTCCAGCACATGGCGCAGACTTCCGTCACACAGGTCATAAGCAATTGCGAGCGCCGGAAGATCGGATCCAACGGCGGTCTCGGCTACCGTTCCACGATGGACGGCGCAGACATCGCACTGCTTGACAGTATGATTCTTGCTCACTGGATTTGCTCCGAGAATAAGGCAGAGAAAAAACGACAGCAAGTCAGTTATTAAAGCATCCCGCCCGGGGTGCTTTTTAATACCTACGGATACCGACCGGAAATCGGGAAAGGAACAAAAATGGCAGATTTCACAGTTATCGAAACACAGGAACAGCTCGACAAGGTTATCGGAGAGCGCCTTAAGCGCGCCGAGAAGCAGGCGGCGGAAAAATACGCCGATTACGACGATCTCAAAAAGCAGAACGCCCAGCTCACGGAACAGGTCCAGAAACACAAGGCCACGGTCGACGAGCTGAACGCGAAGGTCCACCAGTACGAGACGGCCTCGGTAAAAACCAAGGTGGCGCTTGAAATGGGTCTGCCGTATCAGATGGCATCACGCCTCACCGGAGACGATGAGAAGGCCATCCGGGCAGATGCTGAAGCGATGGTCAAACTGATCGGCGACAACAGACCGACCGCACCGCTCGGATCGAGCGAACCCAATGTAAAAAACACTGAAGCGTCCGCATGGGCTTCCGTCTCTGCGGCGCTCAACAACATTTAAGGAGGACTAATATGCCCGCAGCTACTCTTAATGCATCCACCAATTTCCCGACCACTCTTGTTTCCGAGATGTTTTCCAAGGTCCGTGGCTACAGCTCTCTGGCTAAGCTGTCCGCGCAGACCCCGATCCCGTTCAACGGCATTTCCGAGTTTGTTTTCAACCTCGATGGCGAGGCTTCCATCGTCGGTGAGGGCGGCGCTAAGCCGGCGAACACCGCAACCGCAACCCCGGTCGTGATCAGACCGATCAAGTTCGTCTATCAGGCGAGAGTTTCCGACGAGTTCCTTCGTGCTTCCGATGAGGCGAGGATTCCGACCCTGCAGACCTTCGCTGACGGCTTTGCGAAGAAGATCGCCCGCGGCCTCGACATCGCGGCTTTCCACGGCCTCAACCCGGCAGATCTGACCGCGGCCACCTTCCAGAGCACCAACTCTTTCGACGGTGTTGCCACCGGCAATGATGTTACCTATGTGGCGGCATCCATCGACGACAACATCGACGCGGCGATCCATGCAGTGCAGGCTGACGGCGGCGTTGTCACCGGAATCGCTATGTCTCCTGACGCCGGCGCGGCCCTGTCGGCGATCAAGGTCAACGGC
>Ga0310691_10001720_pt1 | contig 32226 bp, 23 predicted proteins | sample 176DNAGHGlowgp2_FD_203887 | JGI IMG/M metagenome (GOLD analysis project Ga0310691, IMG submission 203887) | Sheep rumen microbial communities from Palmerston North, Manawatu-Wanganui, New Zealand - 1766 DNA GHGlow gp2 (v2) (version 2) | ecosystem: Host-associated > Mammals > Digestive system >... | reverse complement strand
CCTTCATATCCGGGTTTCTTACTTGTCACCTTGTAACCCTTAATGCCGTTTATTGTGGTCCAGGTCCAGGCGCAGTTCTTGGAATCGGCCAGTTCATCGAGTTCGGCCTTTGTCGGCATACGCCAGTTTCCGCCCCAGATTACGTGAGCTGCATCATCCTCAGGATCAATCAGGATCTTATCCAGAGTCTTGTATTTCTTGAAGGTTACCTCATCCTCGTATTCGGTGGGAGTGATGGTTTCAATATCGAAGTATGATTCCCAGCCATAACGTCCTCCTTTTCCTTCTTTCCAGCGGAATCCGTCACCCGTCTCAACATCGGCATGTTCATAATATGTTTCCGTTTCACCCCAGGCATAATAATCACCATATCCTTCAGGAACGGTGGCACCTATGTTACAGGTGGCCCATTTGACGCTCAGACCGAGGTCAACGTACTGATGTCCATTATAGGAGGACTGGCCTTTACAAGATGATGCAAGAAGCGACAATGAAAAGGTTATCAATAATGATATACTAGGCTTTATCATAAACAATTATTGGTTTGTGGGTTGGTTTGTTTATTACGGGCAGACGGGACGGACAGGCATGCCTGATGAACGCATATTCCAGTCAACCATATCCCAGTCTTGTGTGCTTAAGTATGATCGATACTCGTTGTATATGGATATGGGGATACTGTCCAGGTTGGCTTTTCCTGAATAAAACCAATTGCGGAGTTTGTCAGCAAGTGATTGGGGCAATTCATTGATATAGTTTTCCTCTTCATCATCATGCCAATACAATAATTCACTTATGTAATCCACAATAGTATTATCCAAGGACGAGCCACACGAATCAAAGTATAAACTGTAGGCCGAAGTCTTAGAAATTGAATTGGTACTTGACCAATAGTCTCCACTTACTCCTGGAAAAAGATGTCTGGAGTCTGTCCTGTATCCTGCTGCGGGTATGAAGATTGAACGGTCAGTATAACCTTCAACTTTGCTTGTTATCTTGACACCTTTTACTCCGTTCAGCGTTGTCCAAACCCAATCACAGTTCCAGTTCAGCTCTTCAATCTCCTCCTTGGTGGGTATTCTCCAGTTGCCGCCCCATTTGACATTAGCCACGTCATCGGCCAAGTCAAGGACTGTCTTTTTTAGATGGTCCAGAATCTCATCAGGATCATATTTTGAGAGTTTCATATCGTGATACGATTCACCGCCGGCACGAAAACGGTAACCTTTCACCGTATAAATGGTCTTATTAGCTTTTGTTTCACCCCAGGCATAAAACTCTCCGTAATCCTCGGGACTTTGGGCACCGACATTACAGGTGGCCCATTTGACGCTCAGACCAAGGTCAACGTACTCATGACCATTGTAAGAAGATTGCGCCTTACAGGAAGACATAAGGAGTGCAAATGATAGGATGCTCAACAAAGAAATACCTGCCTTATTCATAAACAATTATCGGTTGGTGGGGTGATATGCGAAGATATAGTATTTGATTGGAATAGTTGAGACTTTATCATTGCAAACTTGTGGATTAAGTATTACTTTTGCCACCGCAAACAAGGAGAGAGAAGATTGGTTGTGAGACCGGTTTATCTAAATTTCAATTATTGGAAAAGGACTGAGAAGGCTGGTTGAGGAACCGGCCTTTTCTGTTCTATGCTACAAGGAGCCAGAAGGCAAGATGTAACGTTACAGTAACGCTTTCGGGTTGCTCATTATTAGCACTGGGATTATCTTTGCAGTGTATTACAAATAAAACTGACCTGATGGAAGAATTAACCGCATTACTTGAAGAATGTTCAGCTGCTTTTAAGGAGACTGAAGAGTACCGTATTCTGAGCGCTTACACTACAAGAGACAGCCGTTTTACATTTGATGAGCGCCTGGCTATTACCAAGAGTGTGGAACAGACGTTCAAGCCGTTCTTTGATAAGATGAAAGCTGACGTACATACTCTTTCAGATACCGACCTGCTGTTCTGTGCCCTGAGCACTCAAGGACTTGATACGGTGGCCATAGCTGAGTGTTTCTCTGTTACCAAAGAGGCCGTCAGGATAAGGAAGTACCGCCTGCGTGAGAAACTGAGCGACAAATGGTTCACATTGCTGTTTGGAGAGACGAAACGTTACAATTCTGCAAGTGTAACGTTACATACAGAACCTGCACCTGAAACCGAAATACCTTTGCCCACAGAACCAATTAAAAACGCAAAGGTTATGAAAGAAAAAATGACATTCGGTAAGGCTGTAGCCACATGCTTCAGCAAGTTATTCACATTCAAGGGACGCGCACGCCGTTCAGAGTATTGGTATTTCATGCTGTTCCTTATCATACTGCAAGGTGTGATGATGGCAGGAGGTGAGATTTTTGACACCCTGATATCTATTGGCCAGAGCCAGGGGGGTGATGTTACAATAAAGTTTGCTGGCTCATATATGCAAAAGATATTGTTATGGGTACTCTATTTCATGGGATTAACGGTAACAGTACGCAGACTACATGATGTTGACTGCAACGGATGGTTTGTGCTGTTGCTTTATGTATTGCCTATCATTATAACCGAGATAGAGATTTCTTCTCTTTACTCAGTAGGCGTGGCATTTGATTCGGCAACTGTTTCTCCAAATATTATGGCCGGAACACTTAAATCACATCTGATGATTATCTTCTTTGTTACCATAGCCCTGATAGCATCAATCATTATTTACTGCAAGCCAGGAACAGAAGGGCCCAACTCTTATGGTCCTGATCCGATACGTTCAGTTGTCAAGGAGGTAGAAGAGAAGTAAGTCATTTATCGGTATTACAAACTAAAAGATAAGGGAACTGGCCGTTTGGTTAGTCCCCTTGTTTTATGCTACTGCTGTTACATCAAAGAGCCGGGGCCATTTGCAAACCGCCCCGTAATCATCAGCTTTCGTGAAAGGCGATGGTTACGGGACGGAAAAGAGTGGAGCTCTGAATTATCGGTTCAACCTTTTTTGTAGTAAGTCTAAATAAGAGGTCTTGAGTTCCTGAGAGAGGAATGATTTCCGGATTTCTTCTTCAAACTTAGGTAGAAGATCTGAATACTTTTTCTTAATCCTGTCAAATACTATTTCAGGAACGCCACAGGTCTTGAATGCAGCCTTAAAATCTGCATCCTTTATTCTCTTCTTTTTCCCGTTCAGATTAAGAGCCAACTCTTCATCATCGGCAGGATTGCTTATGACAACATTCAACAGGTCATAAGCCGGAGTGAGTACAGGTTCTCCATCAGGTGAATAAAGAGAGAAGTTTTTAAGATGCATATCGTTATTCCCGGTAAGCCATGAGAAATACAACAACTCCAGATAATCTACCATATCCAGTTGGGCACTAGCTGAGTATTTACGGATAGCCTTTCCTATCTGCTCATATGAACTGCGGTATTTGTGTTCAGTCTGACGTTCCGTAAGCTGACACATATCTTCCATAGCTATCTTCTCACCATTATCGGTGCGGTCTATACGTTTGGTTAGGTAGCCGATGCTGCCGTCTTTCATCCGGATGAGGGTATGTGGTACAACTTTAATTTTTGCCATCTCTGCCAGATGCATAGTCAGATCTTCATTCTCAGGCAACATGGCTAAGCGTTCCGTTTGAGGTTTGAAGATGTAGCCACCCCATAAGCCTACGATGGTAAGCTTTTGAGAATCCTTGTGCTTATCCAGATTCAAGGATAACTTAGGCTGGACACCTGTCAAAGTAGTCTGTGATTGTATAACCTGTGCAGCCAATTTATCCATCTCACCACGAGTGTAATCCAACAATGGGGCTGTTCCTGTTCCAAAGAACTTACGGCAGCAGGATTTATGGAAATCAACCTCACCGGGCTGGAGTTCCTTATAACAGTATAAACACTTACTCATTACTATCCTCTTTTAATGGAATAACACTGACTGCACCTATACAATCCTTACAACAGAGTAGAAGCAGAGAGAATCTGTCCAGTTCACTGATATCAGTATTACGCAGGGCAACATCCAAAAGCCAGCCCTCAGGAATAAGCCCGTCAAAGAACGGGAAAAGGACACTTGACTTGAATGGCTTATCCGTTAACGGAAGCGTAAGACTTACGGGCTTGGATGCTGTATCAGAGAGATACCCCTCATTATACTGGAACTCATAGCCCTCATCGGTCTCTTTAAGGATTCCGGCATCCTTACCTTTATATTGAATTAATGCAGTTTTCATTTAAGTTTCTTTTGAGGAACCAGTTCATAACCGAACAAATCAAATACCTGCACAACTTTATCCATCCGGACTGTGGTTTTGCCCTGCTCCAACTGGCGTACAAAGTTGAGTCCCACACCAGATTTCATTGCCAAATCAACCTGCGTCATTCTGTGCTCTTTACGCAGGGATTTTAATGTTGATGAAATGACCATATTATCCATAATTACATCCGATCGGATGCAAATATATGCAATAAAAACAAAATTACATCATATCGGATGTAAAAATTCAGAATAAGCGGTAATTACATCCGATGGGATGTAATTTAAGAAGAGTGTGGAAATAAATTCCCGTTTTACAAACTATAATCTGGGCGCTGCGGCATTAATTAAGCCGCCCCGTAATTATCGGCTTTCGTGAAAGGCGATAGTTACGGGACGGAACCGATGCTGTGCATCGGATGTATATTAGTTATTCTTATTGATAAGGTTCACCACGACCTTTACCATAATATCCTTCTCCTCTGTACGGCTTTCGGCAATCATCAGAGTCAGGGCAACCAGAGTATTGTCGGCAATACGTTTTGAATGGTCGGGATTATATAACACCTTGTTATTGTTCAGGAACCACAAGAACAAGGTAGCTGCAATACGTTTGTTGCCGTCGCTGAAAGAATGATTCTTTGTAACCAGATATAGCAACATGGCGGCCTTCTCCTCCACGCTGGGATATAGCTCTTGTCCGCCAAAAGTCTGGTATATCTGCCCTATACTGCTCTTGAACGAATCATCCTTCTCATTGCCAAACAAAGCCGAACCTCCAAACCTGTTCTTAAGACGATTTATCTGCGCCATGGCATTCTCATATGTGGCATGAAACGGTTCTTCTTTAGTAGTTTGGCCGATGGTTAGACGCTGATAATCATAATTATCAAGCGTATCGAGCGCATAGGTGTAGTCTGTCACCACCTCAAACAGAGCCTCACTCTCCTCTGTACTGAGCGCTTCGTGCCGATGCACACGACCAAGCATACTCACAAGCTGGCGTAACTCGCCTATCTGCTCGTGGCGCATCCGTTCATTTACAGCATAACCTTTTATGAGGTATTGCTTAAGCACCTTATTTGCCCACTTGCGGAACTGCACACCGCGCTTGCTCTTAACGCGATAACCAACGGAGATTATAACATCAAGTGAATAAAATGGAACTGGTTTCTTTACGCCATTAACGTGTAAAAAATGCACGTTATTCTCCCTTTCCAATTCTCCTTCTTTGAAAACATTTAAGATGTGGCGTCGGACGTTTGATTCTTCTCTTTTAAATAGTGTTCCCATCTGGGAATTATTCAGCCACACAGTCTCCCCATCCAGCCGGACATCAATTTGAGTCTGCCCGTCCTCTGTCTCATAGATTACAATCTGATTTTTCTCTTCGTTTTTCATAATTAAATAGTTTTGATGTTAGTAAATAGTGTCTTGGTATCACAATTCAATACTGCAAACACATAGCTGTTGCAAATATAAATAATCCGAACAAATGTGTCAAATGACGCAAAGTGAAACGATCATAATGCGTCATCGTTTTGCATTATCTGGCAAAACATGAAATGTATAAATGACAGGGCTTGTAAAATACGATAGTTTAACCTCAATTGTGTGACAAATAAAATAAAATGGGGCACAAAAGTGGTACATTTATGGTACATTTTTGATTTTTGGAAAAATAAATCGGCCTCAGAAGTATCTCTGAGGCCGATTTGTCGTGATTCCGCCGGGATTAGGTTTTTTGAATTTGGATGGTCTTTGTTGGTTGGTAATATGCTGATTTACTGCGATATAGTGATTATTTGAGATTATTTAAGATTGTGGGTGTTTAAAAAATGGGGCACAGATGGGGCACATGAGTTGATTAATGATTATCTTTGCGTAGAGATTAGTGTGACCCACTTTTATATTGATCATTAACCAATAGTTTGCTTGTTATGCCTGCAGTTTTTACTTTAAAAAAGGACGGGGTGATTGAGGCCCGCCTCAGAATTAAGAGGACCATTAATGGGGTCCCTACCCTTGTTGTAAACCAGCGTCAGTTCCTGATGGGGATGAATATTAAGGAGGCGGACTGGAACCGGTATTATGCTTTGAAGTCAGAGAATTCCAGAAGCAATTTTCTTACAAACAATCCTGTGTTTGCTGCGGAGATGAGTAAGATTAATGCCATTGGCAAGAGGATGAATGAAGCCGGCGAGAAACTTACAGCAGATATGTTGCGGGATATTATCCATAGTGTCATGTTTGCTGAAGAGATTGCTGAGGCGGAAAGGATTAAGGATGAAAAGGAACGTAAGAAAGCTGAGAGGGCTGAGGCGGAGAGGCGGAAGAAGCAGATGACGCTTTCTAAGTTCATTGATCAGTACATTAAGGATATCAAGGAGGAGAAGCGCACTACCCTTCAGTATGGGCGGTCTTACTCACGGGGATCTAAGTTCAATACGGCTAATGCTCTGGGGCACTTTAAGGAGTTTATGGAGGATACGGGCATTACTTATGACTTCCAGGATGTGGATTTGGATTGCTACAGCAAGTATAAGACTTGGCTGATGAACCGTGACATCAGTACGGTGAAGTTTAAGGATACTGAGCGCAATTATAAGAACAGCCGTAAGATACCTAAGGGCGAGGAGCTGCATTACTCTGACAATACGATTGGGCGGTTTATTAAGCAGCTGAAGGCGGTGCTGAGGGCGGCTGAGAGCCGTGGGTATCCGGTTAATCCGGCTTACAAGAGTATTGAGTTCAAGGGGCAGGTGCAGGATATTGACGCTATCTATCTGACCAAGGCTGAGCTGGAGGCTATGGAGGCTGTCAAGCTGAGCAAGGAGGAGGATGGTAAGAATCTGGAGCTGGCCAGGGACATCTTTATGATTGGGGTTTGGCTGGCTCAGCGTGTGTCTGACTACAATAACCTTAAGCCTGAGAACATCAAGGTGATTGACAATGGGGGGACTCCTATTACTTATGTGTCGATACATCAACAGAAGACCGGGCGCCTGGTGGAGATTCCGTGTAATGCAAAAATCCGGGCTATTCTGGATAAATATCCAAAGGGACTGCCCCACCTCAGCGATGAGAAGATCAACACTTACATTAAGAGGATTGGGCGGATGGCCAAGATCAATGAGCTGATTGAGGTGAAGGAGTCACGGGGCGGCAAGGTGTATAAAAACTACTATAAGAAGTGTGACTTAATTTGCACACATACAGCACGTAGGACTGGTGCTACGCTTATGTACCTGGATGGGATTCCTATCTATGATATCATGAAGGTTACGGGTCACAGGAGCGTTGCTACGCTGGAGAAGTACATCAGGGCGGATAAGCTGGAGGTGGCCCAGAAGCTGGTTTTGAAATACGACTACTTTAAGTAGGAACGGTGCTGAAACGCGAAAAAAGGCATAATAATGTCCTTAAATGGGCTTTATTATGCTTTTTTAGGTTTTGAACTAAAGCATTTAATTCTATGATGTGATATATTTGCGGCCGGATTAATTGAAATTTCACAATTACGTTTGCTTAACCTTAAAATTATCGACATATGAGACTGCTATCTAGATTACACTTATTGAAGCTTAGAGATGAACGATTCCGAGTTTGATGACCAGCAGGCCGTTATTAAGCAGATTAACAACCATGAAGTCAAATTGCTTTGGGACCTTGACTGGAGAAAGATTTCGGCTGGTTTTAATGCCGAGATTTTGCGAACTATTGTTACCAGGATTAACGAAGTTGGCAACCGCATTGCCGCTGTCAGAGCGTGCTTATCACATTACAGGTATTATCTGGTAGACAAAGACTACAACTATTACACGGAGCATTGGGACCGCGACTGCGCTTTTAAGACTCTGTGTGAGATGATTATCTGGGACCTGGAGGATTCCCAGTGTTTTACTGTGAAGGGCTCCAATATGGAGCTGCAGGCAAATGACCATGATGCCCTTGCTGCGGTGTTTGGCAGCGAGAAGGCCAAGAAGCTGCTGGCCAGGCTGTCTCCTGAGTTCTGCAGGAACGGACGCTGGGGGCATGACATCAGCAAGACCTTTATTAGCCAGGTTGCCCATGTACTTAGCGGGCTCCTGGAAATCCCTGACAATAAGAAGTGGGTGTATTTTGAGCGGTTGTGGAACGTAGCCGGACTGTCGAAGGCGTTCTATGGCCGTATGGGTAAGCCTCTGGATGATAAGGTCAAGATGCTTTACCCTGAATATTCCGCATACTGACTGGTATGATGATGGTATAGTAAGGGGGTGATATTACTATCCGCCTACTATACCATTACTATCCATACTGACCTACAGCCCCCTACGGAGGGGGTTGTTACTACCCCATTCTACTATCGCATCTACTATCGCGGTATATACCGTGCTCTATCCGTTTTGGTTGTTCAACTTTGTGCCGTGACAACACGATTAGGCCTACTGAGTGTTTGCAGCAAATGATTTAATGTACAACTAAAACCATCAATGTTATGGAAATTGAAAACAGTAGAATGCTTGCCTCTCTGTCTGTAGGTGAGTTTAAGGAGGTTATGAAGGATGCAGGAGTAGTGCAGCCCAAGGAGGTGGAGAAACCGCACACGTACGTATTTGGTATTCCGGGTATTATGCAGCTGTTCGGGTGCTGCCGGTCAACGGCACAGACCCTTAAGGCTACGGTTATAAGGGATGCCGTGGAGCAGAACGGCAGGAAGATTGTGGTTGATGTGGAATATGCAAGGGCCCTGTTCAAGGCCAAGAAACACGGTATAGAGAGTTACTGATATGGAAGAGCTGAAGCAGAATAAGAAGAGAGAGTTCTGGAAGCCGGAGCCTAAGAGGTTCTCGTTCCTTAGGAAGGGTGTTTGGACTACGGAGCCTTGCGGGGTGATGGACCCCTACTCTGCGTATGTTTATATCAGGGATGGTGTGGCCAAGTACCAGACGGAGCGGCTTAGGGAGATTATGGACCCGGCGGCCTTTAAGAAGTATAAGCAGAGCCAGTTTGAATCAGTGATATTCAGCGGTGTGTATGAGAGGAAGTGTGATGAGGGGCTGCGTGAGCCTTCAGGGTATGTGTGCCTGGACTTTGACCATGTGGATGTGAAGGCTACGCGGGAGCTGCTTATGGGACTGGAGATGTTTGAGACGGTGCTGATGTTCAGGAGCCCATCGGGGCACGGCGTTAAATGGGTGGTGAACAACAAGACTCTGTTTAACCATAAGGCGTTCTATGTGGCAGTGTACAACTACCTGAAGGAGACGTATCATCTGGTGGCTGACCTGGATGCGGCGGACCTATCGCACGGGTGCCTGCTGCCTTGGGATCCGGATGTGTACATCAATCCGAACTTTATGTAAATGAATAAGCATAACTTACACTAATTCAATAGACTGAATGGGTGACGTTGAATTTGATATCGAGAAGTGGTTCAAGCCGGATGGCGGGAGTGATTATACCCCGCTGTCCGGGGCGGACGCTCCCCGGAACGCTCCGCAGAGCCTGTATGAGGATGTGGAGACGGTGATAGGCAGGATTGAGGCCAGACACCTGGATATCACGGCCGATTACAAGGACTGGATTACCATTGGGCTGGCGCTGGCGGACGGGTTTGGAGAATCAGGAAGGAGCTATTTCCATAACGTGAGCCGGTTCTACCCCAAGTATAAGGCCAAGGAGGCGGATAAGGTGTATAGCCAGTGCGTGAAGAGCCATAAGGGGCAGGTCACGATACGGACGTTCTTCCAGAAGGCCAAGGATGCCGGGGTTGATATCAGGACACGGAGGTATGTGAGTTCGCCAATATCGCCAGTTTCGCCAAGGCCTGAGAGTGGCGTAATTGCCAACGACGAGGGAGTGGCGAATATGGCGAAAGTGGCGAAAACGGAGCGGTTGGGCAGTTTTGCGGAGCGGGTTGAGCTGCAGTTGCCGGATTTTCTTAGGATGGTGGCCATGCACGGTGAGACGAGCCAGGAGAAGGATGTGCTGATTCTGGGCAGCATCACTACCCTTTCGGCATGCCTTCCGAACGTGAGCGGGCTGTATGACGGCGTGGAGGTGCACCCTAACCTGTTTTTCTTTCTGACGGCAAGGGCCAGCAGCGGTAAGGGGCGATTGAACCTGTGCCGGCTGCTGGTGGAGGGCATCCATGAGCGGCTGTTTGAGATATACAAGCAGGAGAGGCAGCAGTATGAGATGAAGAAGAGCGAGTATGAGGCCAGCAAGAGCAGCGGGACTCCGCGGCCGGAGCCTCCGGTCAAGAATATGCTGTTTATACCGGCCAACAGCAGCGCTACGTCGGTCTATCAGATTCTGGGTGAGAGCAATGAGCGGGGGCTGATATTTGAGACTGAGGGCGATACGCTGGCCTACTCTTTTGCAAGTGATTTTGGCAACTTCAGTGACGGGTTCAGGAAGGCATTCCATCATGAGCCTATAAGCTACCACAGGCGCAAGGATGATGAGCATGTGGACATAAAGCACCCGCAGCTGACTACCGTGCTGAGCGGCACGCCTGAGCAGCTGAGGAGCCTGGTGAAGGATGCGGAGAACGGACTGTTTAGTAGGTTTATCTACTACAGGCTGGACAGCGGGTTGACTTGGAAGAATGTGTTTGCCACACCTACCGGTAAGAGCCTGAATACGGTGTTTGAGGAGCTGGGACACAACTTTGCGGAGTTCCATGAGAAGCTGATGGAAGCACCGTTCCTGCACTTTTGCCTGACGAGCGGACAGATAGAGAGGTTCAACGATTACTTTACCGAGGTTCAGGAGCGGATGTACAGTCAGTTTGGTGAGAACATAATAGCCAGCGTGAGGCGAATGGGCCTTATCTTTTACCGCATTGCCATGATTCTGACTACTCTGAGGATAATGGAGACGGGTGACTTTTACTCTAACCTGGTGTGTAGTGAAGAGGACTTTAGTACAACGATGTGCATGGTGGATGTGATACTGCAGCATACGGCCGATGTGTATGTGGAGGTGTGCGGCAGCGCGGAGCCGGTTGCCCAGGAAAGGCACTCACAGAGGCTGAAATTCTACGATGCCCTGCCCGGTCAGTTTGACCGGAGCGGTTATGTGAGCGTGGCCACCGGCATGGGCATTCCGTCCAGGACAGCGGACAGATATATAAACCATTATTGCCAGAACGGAACTCTGGAGCGGACAGCTTTTGGGGCCTACAGCAAGGTTGAGCAGCAGTGACATAACCATAACCCCTGATGTGGCTGCAATATTTTTTATTTGGACGACTGTAACGAAATAAAACAGTATATTTGCAGTGCTCTTGGGCCGGCGGGCCCAGGTTCTAACGAGAAGATTGTATTCTGCTTTAGTTTCGCGGCTACCTTAAAAATATCGACAATTATTAAGAAACCGTCAGTGAAACATGAGCCGGATGCATGTGTAAGGTGTATATGTACCCCTGAAAGGGTTCGACATATCCCCTTCCGCATGGCATCTGTGTGTTGTTTCGGACGGTTAAGGTTATGTCGATATACCGAAGGTACGCCGAACAGCACCCAGATTGTCATGCGGATCCTTTTTATCCCTTGGCCGATAGCGCAACGACAGCGGTTACTTAGTTGGTCAATCCCGGAACTAACAGCAACCCCAACATACGCCCAGCAACACCCCACTCTTTTACAACACGCCACATGCAGCCGGACTGAACTGTGCCCGGCTTGGATGACGGTTGGTTGATTGTGGATGGCAACGCCCCTGAGTGAGTTGACCAGCAGCTGATGAGCCCACTCCTGAATGAATAAAACGCTGTGACAAAAACGGTGTGTCTTGGGGCGATGGCGGGTGTGCCGTCCAGGACAAAAAGAGAAGAGGCACAATCACTTGTACCTCTTCTGACATCTAATACCTATTACAAATCTTTTAATCTATATGCAGCCTACTCTATGATGTACTTGCCTTGGTATGACTGGCCATCTGAGAGGGTTAGTTTGAGGTAATACTCTCCGGAGTCTGACGATGCGGCGATACTGAGGGTATTACCACTGGCGGTACCTGTCCAGACCAGATTGTCATAGCTGCGGATGACGTAGGCGTTGATGTAGGTGATGCTGGAGTCAGCATCGATGGACACTACCCCATCCTGATGGTAGCAGTGCGGTGCCTGCGATGTGCTGCGGGGGCCGGGATTGGGAAATGGATTGGGTGCCGGTGTGATGGGGATGGGAATGGGCTCATCGGGGACGAGACGCGGACGGGAGCCTCCGAGAGGAATGCCTATGGGCTCATCAGAACCGGGCTGGATTGTTCCACCGCCATCCTGAGCGAATGTGTTGATTGATAAACTGGGCATGAGAGCCAATGCGATCACTAAGAGTTTTTTCATGTTTGTTTTCATGATAGTGTTGATATTAAGATTAACACCCAAAATTAGGAAATAAATGGCGCACGAACAACTTACAGGGCACTTTTTGACGAACAAATTATCATGCATGAAATGCCAGAAAAGAGATTGGGTACAATGAAGAATAACAAGGGCTAATGAAGAATAACCGAAAGAATTTGGTTTTGTAAAAACATATGCATATGTTTGCAGTGTCTAGTACCAAAAGGGGTATTCCGGAGAAGCCAGTGGTGCTAGAAGGATGCCCCTTTTGGTTTATATGGTAACAAGAAACAACGTGTTTATGGAATAAAGTTTTTCATGGTATTAGATTTGGAGCCGGGAAGCCCCACATGAGCGAATAAATAAAGCAAACAAGGAGTCAAAAAGGCCCTTATGTGGAACCCGGCGGGTCTGGCCTGCGCGTGATGCGTGGGCTTTGCTGTTTTTAGGATGTGTGCATAGATTATGTACGCAATAATTAGATTGGTTTATTATTTAAAATCCTTTTTTAAAAAATTATGCTCTAATGACCTTTAATGTACTTAGAAAGATTATATTTGTTGTTTCAAAATAATGAGGAAAGTAGTAAATGATTGGAGTCGGAAGCATTGTAAAGGGACTTATTCCTGGGGAATCTGTCATTATCAATAAGATACAGCCACTTGGAAGCAGTTATTCCATTTCTTATACTGGAGTCAATTCTAAGAAATCCAGTTCTAAGGTCATAAAGGGAGAGCAGCTTGATAACTTAGAAGTGTTGACAGAGGAAGGCAGGTTCAACTTTAAGGGTGACCCTGAAAAATTTGTTCTTTATGCTGAAGCAGAGAGAATATATTCTGCATATCAATTTGACCCTTTATTTGCTATCAACTGTAGTATTGTTGATCCCTTACCCCACCAGGTCGAGGCTGTGTATAAATATCTGCTACCACAACCTTCAATCCGTTTCTTGCTTGCTGATGATACTGGTGCCGGTAAGACAATTATGACCGGCCTGCTGCTGAAAGAGCTCCTCATGAGAAAACGTGTGGAACGTGTCCTGATTGTAACACCTGGCGGATTGACAAAACAATGGCAAGAGGATGAGCTTGGAGTAAAGTTCAACATTCCTTTTGTTTTGGCAAACAGAGCTGCTTTTAATTCGGAGCCAACCATATTCCAGGATCATGACAAGATTGTGGCATCCATAGATTTTGTATGTAAGGAGGATGTCATGAGGGTTCTTAGTAGTACAGCCTGGGATTTGATAATATTTGATGAGGCCCACAAACTGTCAGCATACGAGTACGGTTCAAAGAGATACTTATCTAGACGCTATGAAGCAGCCTTGATGTTGTCTAAACTGTGTGAGCATATTATTTTGCTTACTGCTACACCGCATAGAGGAAGGACTGATACTTTCAAATGCTTGATGCAGTTATTGGATGAGGATATATTTGCGACACCAGACCTGGCAGCTTCACGTATTCAAGAAATAAGCCAGAGTGGCATAAATAAATATTTCATACGCCGCCTGAAGGAGGATATGAAAGATTGGCAAGGTAAGCCGCTGTATAAAGAGCGTTATACCAAGACTGTTGCCTATAAATTGACTCCTGAGGAAAAACAGCTTTATGATGCTGTTACTGCATATCTTACCGCACGTAAAGCAGAAGCTTCGGAAAGCAAGAATATCCATGTGTCACTTGCCCTGCAGGTGATGCAACGCCGTTTGGTGAGTTCTATCTATGCTATAAGAAATACGCTTGGCAAGAGATATAATGCCCTGCAGGGATTAGCGGACCTTGTAACTGCTAATCCAAACTTGTGGAAGCAAAGGCAAAAGCTTGAAGACTATGATATAGACAGCATAGATGATTACGACGAGTTAGAGGATGACGAGCGCGATGCACTGGATAACATAATGGCTGACCCCAGAAAGCTGAAGCTATTTACCACAGCCAAGACGGCTGCGGAAATACAAAGCGAAGCAAGGCAGGTGAAAGGCCTCTATGATATGGCAGATGCTCTGTATCTGCAGAACCAAGAGGAGAAGAAATTCCAAGAGCTTAAGTCCCTACTCCAGTCTGAAGGCGTTATTAACGGCGAAAAGTTGGTCATCTTTACTGAACATAAGGATACACTAATATATCTGGAAGAGCGACTCAAAAACAGCGGATACAGGGTAGCAACTATCCATGGTGGAATGAATGTTGACGAAAGGCGTGAAGCACAGAATGCCTTTATGAGAGACCAAGCTCAGATTCTGATAGCAACTGATGCCGCAGGTGAAGGTATAAATCTTCAATTCTGCAGGTTGCTCATAAACTGGGATATTCCTTGGAATCCAAACCGGCTTGAGCAGCGTATGGGACGTATACACCGTTATGGCCAGAAGAACGATGTTATGGTATTTAACATGGTTGCTGGAAACACCCGTGAAGGTAAAGTCCTGTCTAAGCTGCTTGAAAAGATGGATGTGATACGTGAGAGTCTTGGCGATGACCGCGTATATGACGTAATTCAGGATGTACTTAAGGATGTATCTCTGGATGATATCATATCATCTGTTTTTGATGGCCGTGATTCGGAACTTGACAGATTCATCAATCAAGATGACGAATCGATGAGGAATCTGTTCCGCGAAAAGATAAAGCAACAGAAAAATGTTATTGCCCATAGTACGATAGATTTTGTGGATGCTCACAGACTTAAGGAGGATTCGGATGAAAAGCGGCTCCAACCTATTTATGTGAGGATGTTCTTTGAGCGGGCATTTAAGGTTTTGGGTGGAGAATACAACGAAATAGCTGACGGTATCTACCAAATGACCAAAATCCCGGAACCTATTGCAAAGAAGCTTAAGGATAGATATAAAATCAACGTAAACAATGTGGCCCAGACCCTACTGTGCTTTGATAAACATACATTCCTTGATTATCAGAATGCGAATGCGCTTTCTGGTAAGGCACATTACATCAACCCCGGCAACCCCCTGTTTGATGCTTTGGTAGATGTGGTAAGGGAAAACTTTAAGGATGAGATGCTAAAAGGAACTGTATTGGTATCACCTGAGGATAAAGATACATACCTAGCCTTCTACATCAAGAATCAGATTACAGACAACAGCCCATCAAAAGCTGAGGACAATGTAGCTAATGAACTACTTTCACTGGTTTATCAGACACAGGATGGAGAGTTCCATATTACATCACCTGCAAAGTTCCTGGACCTGGTACCACCCAGCGAGTTTGCAAAGGAAGTGGAAACGCCAGACGTTAGCGATGAAGAGGATGTGATACAATGGGCGTTTGAAAACATTACCGAACCGTTGTTATCAGAAACTGAGAAGCGTGTCTATGATGACAACGAAAAGCGTAAGGAGTATTTGAAAACTGCTTTTGAGCAGGTTATTCTAGATCTGAATGAGCAAATCAACGAACTGCAGGGAAAAGTATTCCTTACTGATAGTGAAAAAATCCAAGCCCAATTAGCCAGTAAAATGGCAAGGATTGAAGAATTAAAGCATAGAAAAGGAATCCGCCTGTCCGAGTTAGACCAAATGGTTGAACTATCACCTAAGAAACCGGAAGTTCTGGGATGTGCTTATGTGGTTCCACTTAATGCGATGGAATATGAACATCAATTTGGAATGCACCGTGATGATGATGTTGAAGCAATAGCCATGAAAGTGGCAATGGACTATGAACGGTTATGTGGCTGCACCCCGATTGATGTATCAAAGGATAATGTGGGCTATGACGTGAGAACAATCTGTCCGGATGGAACTAAGCGTTATGTTGAAGTTAAGGGCCGTGCAGGTACTGATGGCGTTATGCTATCTGAAAATGAAGTGAACAGGCTACAGCAGCTTGGTGATAAAGCCTGGCTGTATATTGTAATGAACTGCAAGAGTGAACCTGTACTTTACAGATTTAATGACCCGATTAACAACATGAACTTCCAGAAACTCACCAAAGGTGTTCAGTATTACCTGGCAGAGGATGAGTGGAAAGCAAATTTGAAATAAATAGAACAGTTATATATGAAAGCAAAACGACTCATAGAAGTGGCAATGCCCATCAAGGAAATATCTGCAGAAAGTCAAAGGGATGGCAGGTTGGCCCAAGGACACATAAAGTCGATTCATCAGTGGTGGGCTAGGCGTCCAATTCCCACATGTAGGGCTGTTGTTTTTGCAAGTCTAGTTCCAGATCCATTAGATGATAATTGCCCCGTCGCTTTTATAGAAGCATTGAATACTTTATTTGTCAACAATCAATTGAACAAATTGGCCTATAAACCATATGATGATATTCCTTACACAGCTATATCAGATCCAATGGCTGATAATTTACGTAATAGACTGTTAATGTTCATTGGTAAGTTTTCAAATGACGCTCAAAATAAAATGATTAAGGGCGAAAAAGCTAGCTCGAAAGATCAACTATCAGATGCATCATTAATAAAATGGGAATCAAGGAACAATGATCAGTTATTAAATATAGCAAGAGAATTAATTTGGATTTCTCATAATTCAGAAAGGAATTCAAATGCAACATATCAGGAATTGCATGACGATTTCAATCAACATATGAGTCACATCCGTGAATGTGAAGAAATACTTTATTCTATTGTAGATAGGCACACCCTCAATCACGAAGTATTAATTGCCCAATCAAATTTGAATGACGCAATAAAAAATTTTCATAAAAACATGCCTATCGTGTTTGACCCATTTGCAGGAGGTGGTACAATTCCATTAGAAGCTGCAAGGTTAGGCTGTGATAGTTATGGGAATGATATCAATCCGGTTGCTCATATAATAGAGCGATGTTCTGCAGAGTATCCGCAGAAATATGGAAAAAAAATAGTTTATTCGGAATCTGAATTTATAGCAAAATATGGAGAATCCGGATATGCTCAATTAATCAAAAACTCAATTCCACATGATGTAAATGGAATAGCTATTCCTAATGTACTATCTTTTGATGTAGAGTATTATGCCCAAAAAATCATCGATTTAGCAGAATCCAAAATAGGTCATTTATATCCGAATGATGATTGCGGTAATAAATTGATTGCGTTATTATGGGCTAGAACAGCTACATGTTCAAATCCTAGGTGTAAGGCAAAGGTACCAATGCTTAAAGATTTTTATTTGGCTAATAATAAAAATCACAAGGTTTATCTTCAACCAATAATATCTGGTTCAAACATAGATTTTGTTATTAAACAAGGTACTAGCACCACTACATCATGGCAAAATAGAGGAAATTTGTTTTGTCCATGTTGTGGTAGCGTAACAAGTTCAGATGTTATCAAGAAAGAGTCTAATTCTAATGGTTTACATTCTAGATTATTAGCGGCAATAGTTGAAAAAAACCATGAAAAAGAATATATTCTCCCAACAAAACAAATGGAATCTCTTTCTTACCAGGCGCTGGATTCAGGTTATTATCCTACAGAATCACTTGCTGTTGGCTATTCTCAAGCTTTGCCATGTTGTACATGGGGATATACACGTTGGGGTGATTTGTTTAGTAGCAGACAGTTACTGATGCTTAATACTTTTGTTGAAAGCTTTCACATTATTTTATCGACTCTCCCTAAAGATGAGTACTCAAAAGCTCTAAAGTCTGAATTAGCAATGTGGATTGATCGAATTGTAAGATACAATACATCTTTCAGTAATTATGAAACTGCTGCCGAAAAACTTAATCGAATTCTTGTTAGACAAGAAATACATATGATTTTTGACTATCCTGAATCAAACCCGTTTTGTGGTATGGCTGGTAGTGCAAGAAATCAACTTGAATGTATCATAGAAACAATTGATTCAGAATCTAGAAATACTTTTTTCAGTCATTTTACTCATTCTTCTAGCGGTGAAAAAGGGCAATTTAAGGAAAAAGAAATAACTGCTGTTGTAACTGATCCGCCTTATTATGATGCAATGGCATATGCTGATTTATCAGATTTCTATTATACATGGTTAAAAAGATTATTATATGAAGACTATCCTTTAGAGTTTTCTACCCCTCAGACTCCAAAAGAGGAAGAGTGTACTGCATTAAATCACCACCATTCAAACCCTGATGTTCATTTTGAAGGAAAACTTACCGAAATATTTGATGCAATTGAATATCAGACATCTGATATCGTTAGTATAATGTTTGCCCATCAAACTACAAAAGCTTGGACAACATTATGTAATGCAATTCTCGGAGCAAGAATGAACATTACAGGAAGTTGGCCAATGGATACAGAATCAAAGGCTGGTGTAAAAATGGATAAAGCATTCTTGGAATCTTCTGTTACAGTTGCATGTCGGCCTTCTGAGAAGAAAGGCTTTGGTGATTACAAGATTGTAAGGGAAGCCATTAAAACAAAAGTTGAAAAAGAAGTTGAAGACTTGTATAAGCTAGGCTTTCGTGGTGCAGACTTGTTAACTGCTTGCTTTGGCCAGGCTGTAAGTGAGTTTGGGAAATATAAGGTGGTTGAAAAAGCAGATGGTAGCGAAGTTAATGTTTCTGAGCTGCTTGATATGGCAAGAAAAACAGCATTCGATACTCTTTTAAAAGGAGTACAGGGTGATGACTTTACAAGATTCTATATCGGGTGGCTTCAGATGAACGGAATGGGTGAAACAGATTTTGATGATGCCACAAAGTTTACGCGAGTTGGAATGCAAGTAGATGTTTCGGACATTTTTTCCAAGAGACTATTGATACGGGATGGTAACAAACAACATCTTGCGACAGCCAACGAGCATTTAGGTTCATCTCTTTCACAAGGTACACATCCTGAGGATTCATTAATTGATCAGGTTCATAGAGCAATGTTGTCATATGAATCTGGAGACCGACATATACTTTTGACTCTATTACATAACCTGGGGGTAGAAGACCCAAATGCTCCTTTCTGGAGATTGGCTGCTTCATTAAAGGAGCTGCTCCCAGATGGTAAGGATCTTGAGGCGATTGAAGGCCTTTTGGGCAATGGAGACAACCTACGCCAGGAATCGAGAGATATTGACCAAAAGAAGCCTGAACAGATGACCCTTGACTTTAACAGTGATTTTAACAACGATTTTAAATAGTATTAGATATGAGCACTAGCACCAACACCAGTTTGTTTAACGGCCTTGGATTCTTCCTTGAGACGATTAGACCTTACGTGATAGCCGTTATTGAGAAAGCTGCCCCCGGAAAGCCATGGGAAGGTGAACTATTCTCCAGGCTTAATCCGGACCAACAAAGGACATGGAATATGACAGCAAAGAGTCTGCAAGATTCTGGTGGTAGCACTACAAATCTAATAGACTATAATATCCTGTTTTCATTTGGAATAGCATTCAAAGATGAATTAAAACAGGAAGTTGGAAATTATGCAGAAGCCAATAAACTGATCAACTTCTTTAAGGAGCTAAAAGAAGTAAGAAATAAGTGTCAGCATTTTCAGGAATTGGATGAGGATGATATAACTCGCGCATTCCTTAATATGAAAGGGGCCGTTAAGATGCTGGAGATGCAAGATGCTTACGATGAATTACAGCGAATACAGAATGGAAATAATGAAGATATAGCACCTGTCCAACCAGCGCTTTCAGCGCATAGTAATGGACAGAATCCATCGGCAAGCATTAATACAAGTCCAGATGATGCTATACCATCTTGGTTTAATAATGCTATACCCCATTATGATATTAGGAATTCGCAGTTAGATGAATCAATATTTGCTGCAAATCTGAGCGAAGTGGCCTTAGGTACAGGTCCGGATGTATATACTAATCCCACCTTATTCTTTGCCAAAACATACGTAACAGATGGATTAAGAGATATATCAACCCGTGTAGTACAAGCTCTAAATGGCGAGGAATCTGAAAATAGAGTTATATCATTACAGACAGGATTTGGTGGTGGTAAAACGCATTCTCTGATTTCACTCTACCATATCGCAAAGAGCGGAAAAGGAATATCTCAATTAGGACAAGATATAAGGCTGTTTTCAAACAATGTAAAACCAACCTTTGATAAGGCTAAAGTTGCAGTCTTTACGCATAACACTACAGATGTAAGCCAGGGAAGAGAAACGGAGGATGGTTTTACTATTTATACACTATGGGGCGAAATAGCATACCAACTTGGCGGAAAGTCAGCTTACGATAAAATTCGTCAGAATGATATTGAGAGAATTGCGCCATCTGCGATGCTGTTTAAGCCTATTATTGAAAACTGCACGCCTTGTTTGATACTGATTGATGAGTTGGCTGACTATTGTGCAAAGGCATCGGCAAAGAAGGTTGGTCAAGGCACTCTATTCAACCAGACCAACAGCTTTATACAGACGCTTACAGAGATGGTCGCAAGTATACCACGAAGTGTGTTAATAGTAACCTTACCTGCTAGTGCTACAGAAGTTGCAGCAACTGCTATAGGCCAAGAGGTTTTATCTTCACTTGAGACACGTGTGGTGCGCGTAGGAACATCTGTTAAACCGGTAGATGATGAAGAGATATTTGAGGTTGTACGCCGTAGATTGTTTGAGCAGATTGTTGATACAGATGTTATTAATAGGGTTGCAAAGAAATATCAGGATATGTATCATAACCGGAGGATGGATTTGCCGGCACAATGTGATAATGCGGCTTATGCGGAACGTATAAGAAAATCATATCCTTTCCAGCCAGAGCTGATAGATATGTTCCGCTTACGCTGGGGTAATGATCCCAGGTTCCAAAGAACCCGTGGAGTTTTACGACTGTTGGCATCTATTGTCCAGGATCTTTGGAGAAGAAGGACTTCGCTTACCGGTACACAGGCATTAATACATACATCTGATTTAAATCTTGAGAATCTGAGCACCCTAACTGGTACCATTAATACCCTAATGGGTTCCAACTGGGAGACGGTTATGCATGCAGATGTCTATGGGTCATCCAGTAATGCATATAAGCTTGACAACCAAGAGACATCTGGTAATGCATTCACTTACCATATAACACAAGGAGTGGCAACCACCCTACTCCTTGCATCTGTTGGAGGAGACCATCAGCATGGCCTTTCTATTCCGGAATTGAAGTTATGCATGTTGAGGCCCAATGCATTTAATCACAATGACATTAACGGTGCCCTGAGTAAATTGGAGGAAGTAGCACACTATCTCTATTACTCACAGACCGGTGGAAAGCGTTATTGGTTCCAATCCAAAGCCAATATCAATATACTGCTTAACCAAGCGAAGTCTGAGGTCAGTGTTGATGAGATGAATGAAGAGATACTAAGGCGACTGAGAGCTCTAAACCCCGTTGGAAGTCCGTTTAAGTTACTTGTTGACCCATCGGAAGATAATATACCAGAACAAGACAGGCAGTTGGCTATGGTTATTCTACATCCTAAGTATACGGTGTCAATTGACAGACTTGAACGTTCTACCGAAAGAGTGATACAACATATAGCTACTAAACGTGGGCTTACTGACCGAGTCTATCGGAATACGATACTGTTCCTGGCTTGTTCGGAGGCTGGAAGAGCGCAACTAAATGTAAAACTATCTGATTTGATAGCCTGCAACAAGATTCTAAGTGAGTATGCAACTGCTCTTGAACGTGATCAGAAAGCTGACATAGAATCAAGGAAGAGAACATACGACCAAGAGATTCAGGATGCTCTAGTACAGGCTTACAGCGTTGTCTTGAAGCATTCTGTAAAAGGTGGTATAAACAGGTATAATATCCAAGAGGCATCACGTGACTTGAATACCCTACTCTCTGTTAATCTACCAGCTAAGCTAAAAGAAGAAGAATGGCTATTGGATATGGTTGGCAGAAAGACTCTTGCTGACAACAACTTATTACCCACTGTTGAGACTCCATTACAAGCAAAATATGTTTATGAAGCTTTCCTGAAGTTTGACGACAAACCAATGATTTCTGGACCAGACGCAATCAATAAGACTGTTCTTAAGTATTGTGAGACTGGAGTATTTAATGTAGCTATTGGAACTCTTAATAATTGGACGAAGGTTTATACCGAGACGCAGTCTATTCCGTTCTTTGATGCTACATCTGATGAGTATTGGTTGGTTGATAAGAGTGTAACTATGATGTCACCTACTCCGCAAGTACCGACCGAAAAGCCTTATGTTATCGAGCCTGAACCTAGCGTTAAATTTATTCATGACGTTCCTGATTCACAAGAGACAGTCAGAACATTCAAAAATATCACAATCTCTGGAACTGTTGATATGGCAAACTGGACACAACTCTTTAGTAGTTTTGTTATGCCACTTAAAAACAATAACCTGAAGATAGATGTTAGTTTCAAAGCAAAGAATACTGAACTTGGGCCTTTAAATGAGAGTTCTCCTCTATATCGGGCTGTTAAGGAATCGGCTTCGCAGCTGGGGCTGAATATTGAGGTGGAAGAATAATATTTATTCCTTCTATTATGGCACACTGGATTTTCATATCAAGCCCTAAACGTTTCAGAATGGACGATTGGCTTAAGGAGAATGATTTTGTAGAATATATCCAGAAGAATAAAGTGCGTGTCAACGATATTGTTTACCTCTATACTACCGCACCTGTCTGCAGGATTGAGTACAAGATGATTGTGGAACGAGTTGATATACCGCTATCTGAAGCAGTTGATGATTCTGCATTTTCTCTTGACCATCACCCGGTCAAACACGGGCCACAAGCTCTGTTTATACGCTTGATGTTAATAAAGAGGGTTAATGATCCACGGCTTAGCCTTTCCAATCTAAGGGAACACGGCCTAAAATCAAGTATGCAGGGAAACTTAAAGGTTCCTGATTGCCTGATTGATTATATAGATGGTTGTTTTAAATAACATATGCTTTTATGAAGTATTGGATAGTACCTAGCAACAATAAGCTCTTCAGGATGGAAGCTGCACTAAGAGCTAATAATGGAATCCTGGATTGGCAAACCGGAAAGATGTCTGTAGGTGATATAGTATTCATGTACAAAACCATGCCTGACGGATGCATTAAGTATATGATGGAAGTTGTTAAGACTGGTTTTACCAGGCATGAAGCAATTGACCAAAGGGCATTCTGGGAGGATAAGCAACAGTTGGAAAACAGCAACAAAATATACTCCAGGCTGAAACTGATTGAAACGCTGGATGCTAGGAAGCTGTCTCTATATACCTTGAGATTGCATGGGGTTAATGGTAACATTCAGGGAAAACGGAGCTGCCCTAAAGAAACAGTTGAGTTTATCTTAAGTACCCTATAGTAATTAGGCTTAATAAAATGTTAGAACTAGACGTTTGGAATTATGATTCAAAGTGTAAACAAGTACCATATTTATGAAATACTGTCATCTGACGGTAATTTCTACTATAGTATCCCAAAGTACCAGCGCGAATATACCTGGAGCTATCGAGAATGGGAAGCTCTATATGATGATATAAGTGAAAATAACAATGAGTATTTCATTGGGTCAATTATATGTATACCCTTGGGTGATGCTATAAGGCCTTTTATGGAAGTAATTGATGGCCAACAACGTCTTACCACCCTAAGCTTATTGCTAACGGCTATCTATAAGATGCTTAAAGAGCACAAAGATTATTTGAGCGAAGATGATGAAGATGTACTACCATCGTTAAGGAAATCCTTAAAGAGTAATATTTCTGCCAATGAGATGAAACTGATACCTCAGGTGCAGAACTATAATCTTGATGATTTCAACTTCATAATGACCGATAACGGTCTTAGAAAGGCGGGAGCGACTAAGCACCCATATTTTCCCCTGAGAAAAATAGGCAGATGTTATTCATATTTTCTGGATCGTTTGAGCGAGGAGATAAAAGGACAGGAGCCCGATGATGCCGTAAAAACACTTCTGGGAAAATACGACAAGGTTAAACAAGCAATGCTAGTGAAGATTGAGGTTTCAAGCCATTCTGACGCATATGTATTGTTTGAGTCTCTGAATAACAGAGGAACTCCATTGACAGCAATTGACTTGATGAAAAACCTTATTATGGCACGTGCCGAGGTAAATAAGCTTACCATTGACGATTGCTTTAATAGGTGGCAGCAGTTATTAAAGTGTTTGTCGGATGACTATAGTACTCAAGAACGTTTCTTCCGTCAGTACTATAATGCTTTCAAACACAAACTAAATGAGCCATTCCAGAATGATAATGACCGTAAGAAAGACCCGCTGGGTGTTGTTGCTACACGTTCTAATTTGCTGAACATATTTGAGAGTTTAATCAATAAAGACTTACCGGCCTTCTTGGAAGATATAGTTGACTGTGGACAGCTTTATTCCTGGCTAATCCTTCAAGATCCGACAGAGAAGATATTCAGGAAAGCACTAGAAGACCTGGATCATATACAGGGCGCTCCATCATATTTGCTTTTGCTTTATCTGCTTAGGAACAAAGAAGAACTTCAGATTACTGATGTGCAAATCAACAAATTAATTCAACAGCTCTCAATATATTTTGTTAGACGTAATTTAACTGACTATCCCAATACCCGTGACCTGACTAGAATCTTCATGGATATTATCAGTAGAATCGAAGAAGAATGTCCGACTGGTACTGATGTAATTAACTTGATTATTGAAGTATTAAGCTTACCTATAAATTGTGCCTCTGATGAACTATTTAGGCGCAAGTTAGAAGGTGATGTATATAAGGATAATGTTGGCGCAACCAGGTATATTCTTTGCAAACTTGCCGAGAAGGCCATGACGCAAGAATCATGGACGGATTTGTGGAAAAGAACAGATAAAAAGGTTTTTGTATGGACGATTGAACATATATTCCCTGAAGGAGAAAACATACCGCAGTGTTGGGTTGATATGATTGCCGGAGGAGACAGAAGTTTGGCCGACAAATACTTGGAAGAGTACGTGCATAAGATTGGAAACTTAACGATTACCGGATATAATAGTACCCTAAGCAATAAGTCATTTGAAGAGAAAAGAGATCGTAAGAGTAAAGATGGTCGTTACATAGGTTACAAGAATGGACTTGAGATAAATAAAGATATTGCTCAAAAAGGTGCTTGGACTATTGAAGATATTAAAACCAGGACAAAGAGTCTGGTTGAGGAAATAATAACTGTATTCACATTCCCAGGCTGAGCAATTAACCACAAAAACTAATAATTACCGCTATGTTGGATTGGGATGACTTTGAGATGCATGAGTTCGATGAGGAAGAAGAACTCCGGATACAACTGGAACAGAAACGGCGGGATGACGAACGCCGCCGAAACACATAATGATTGTATAAATGTAGCGAGCCACCCAGAAGGATGGCTCGCTTTTAACACTTTAAATCTTTTAGTTATGTCACAAAAGATGACGCAAATATAATTAAATAATCTTACTCCAATCGCCTTCTTTGAAATATTTGCAATACTCTTGATTCCCGGAGTTTAGCGTTATGCCTAAGAAGAATGCAGCACGAGATACGCCCACATATATATAACGTTTAACTAAGTCTGGAGTTAATGATGTGCTATCTATGTTATGGAAGAATACGACATCAAACTCCATACCTTTAACCACGTCTATGGGATAAACTCTGATTTGATTGGAATCTGCCAATACATTACCTCCGCTGCCATCAACCACGTTGATGCTTGATTCATAAATAAAATCAGTGTCTTGTAATTGTTCTACGAATGGTTTGATGGCATTCTTATCATTTAAGAATATGGCTATAGATGGTAATCTCTTTCCATAAGCTTTATATACTTCCTGGATTCTCTGTTCTATCCAGTTAATCTTTGAGGATTCATTTTGACTGACATACATCAAAGGAGAAGGTACTTTCCTAGACTTCATATAAGCCACATAATTCGGTTCCTGTCCAATTGTGTCAGTGTACATTTCTCTTGCCACATCAAGCAGAATAGAGCTCTGTCTATATGATGTCTTCAGACTTACCAGCTTGAGCTTATCCTTGGGAATTATGGTATTCAGCTCACCCCATTGATTAAATCCTGATGTTGTAAGTCTCTGCATAATATCACCGCAAAGTGTGATTGAACTGAATTCTGTCCGTGCTATTGACATCATGGCGTAGATATCGACAATGGAGAAGTCTGTAACCTCATCGATGCCTATTATAGGCCTTGTAATCTCCCGGTAAGCTTCAATGTAGCGATGAGTTATCTTGTCATTTGGTAAACTGCGGATAATCGACTTAACAAGATTATTGATAAAGCCAATCAAGAGAGCCTCTTCTTGTCGATGTAACTGACGGCCATTTCTGGTTGTAATAATTGTGCTCAATAAATCGAGATTCCAACCATCCCTCTTTGTCTTTAATATATCTCTTCTGAATGCCTTATATTTAGCTGGCAGCCCTGTCAATAAGTTTGATTTGACGCCCCGAGTATATTTTGAAAAGTTCTCAAATAGAACCAACTCACCTATCTCTTTCATGGTTGATTCTAATTCAAGTTGCTTGCATAATGGAGCCAATATCTCAGACAATTGTTCTTGGCGCTTAGTTAGTTTGATAGCCGAGTATACTTGCTTATAGGAATATCGACGGAGCCATGACTTGACACTACGGTAAATTGCGTCATCAAGAGCTGCTTCTGAATCTGTTTCATCTTCAGCATCCTCTACATCATCATCAAGAGATATATCATCAGTAGTATCTGTATCATCCTCGGATAAAGATTCTACCAGTTCCTGAAGCTTGTCTTTGATGGACGGTGCGGTATTTATTGTAGCTTGCACTGTTAATGAGGTTGACCTTATCAGTTCATTGTAACGTTGGGTCCATACCCTGCATTCGGAAGAATATGTTCTTTCCAGATTGGCGAATAAACTGATAAAGCCGGTAATGGTATAATCATCAATAGAGTCGAATCTTCTTTGTATGTTAGAGGCAAGAGTAATCCATTTAAAATCTGTCCTGTCGATTATGGGGAATTTACTCTTGATTTGCTTTAAGAGATTCAAGAAATAAGTATTCAAGTCATTGATGACATTATTGTCATTGTATATAAGGACCGTTTCGTTATCACGGCATTTGATAAAGGGAGAACTAGTGATTGTGGGATCAATCAATCCATATACATCACGGATAATATCTGTTTTATAACGCTCCCAGTTGTGCACTCTTGAATTGGTGTTGGGTAAACCCTCACGGTTCATTGCATCTGCCAAATAATCTTTCAGCAATTCAGAAGGTGAGAAGAAAACCCAATCCTTATTGCTGTTAACAAGAACCTCAAGCAAGTTGCGATTAGGGTTGCTAAGATTAAATGCTTTCTCTTCAAGCTCTACATCCTCCTTTATGGCCTCTAAGTTGATGAGGTATTTTAAGCGTTGGATCATGGTGGTTGTTTTACCCGTTCCCGGACCACCATCTATTACCAACACCTGGCCATCATACAGATTATTTGTTTTTATTCTATTCTGAATAGGATCCAGTATAGGGTTAAAACGTAGTTTACCCTGCTCGTGAATGAAGCGAGTTATTTGCTTTAATTCTTCTTGCTGATGTGTTAGCGCTAAATGTGCGTCTTTTAATTGATTTATTTCCTTTTGAATAACGCCACGTCTATGAGCATCGGCTTCTTGACGTTTTTGTTCTTCAAGCTGCTTGGTTTTTTCCTCATTACTTATGATTGCTTGATCAGCCTGCTGTAGTTGCAGAAGGAAATCAGTTAGGTTATCATAGGTATATAAGACGGGATTGCCTGATATTCTGATTGTCCTATTGGTAAAGTCTGCCATATTCAGCACTTTTGCTTTATGGTCAATAAGACGGCCATGATAGTCCTTTCCAGCCTTGAATTCAAACTCTATACCTAAATCGCTGTTGAGAATCTTCTTACCGAGCGCAGAGTCACGATTGACATATTTACCGATAGCACGCAGAGGCTCAGGTGAATTTTTTACATCCCCCAGATACATCCATAAGCAAAAATCATCTGAATCATGGATAGTTCTATAACGGCCAATCAGGTTGTAAAATCTATATTTTTGATTAAGCTCAACACCGTTCTTACAACTCGCCACTATGTCAATCAGACGTTCCTCCATAAGCAATGTGAATTTTTTAAATTAGGTTAGGTTTTCAAATGTAGACATTTTCTCTTTAAAGTCTTATTGGGAGAGCCAACAATTAGATCCTTTACCGGTTTTGTGGATTGTAATGTTTAAATGCCTCTGACAAAACCGCTTCAGGAACGGCATCTTTTGGACGGCTGATATTGATGATTGGACGGGATGACACTATACGATAGTTGCCGGCCAAAAGGAAATGTGCATTGGGAAACTGTTCTATCAGAAACTGATTCTGGTAATTGAAGTGATGCATGCCTTTGAACAGTTTCGGACAATAACCCTCCCGATAGAATATAAGGAAGTAATCCACTCCACTCTCTGCCAGTATCTTGAGATACGGCTGCATGAAGTATGAGGCGGCACCGAAGGTGGCCAGCACAACAGCCGAGCCCTGTTTCCAGTAGTTGACTGATTCCTCGAATGAATTGACAAACAGACGGCGTGAAAGCTCCGGATGAGCAGCCTTAAACTGCTCTATTGCTTTCTTGCTGGGGTCAACACCGCGGTACTTGTACGGATCCAAATGGAAACGTTCATATGTGATTCCGGTACCGCAACCGGCCTCATATACATCACGGCTGGGAAAAGTGTCATGGAAGAGCTGTGACACCTGATTGTAGAGCTCATCAGGCAACGGTTCTTCTACAGCATCGATATTATCAAACTCTGAGAAGACTTTCTGGCGGTTGATGACGGTGGTTTCATCAATTGGGCTGCCCATGGTCCAGTACTTGTAACCGTCAATGTAAAGGTATGGGAAGTTATACTTGTGCCACTGTTCCGGAATACCGTATTCACGCTGAGCGTTGATGAGATAAACAAATTCATCGTCGGTAAGCCCACACTTGCCACGAACTATATATTCATGCGGGATGGATATGTAGGTCTTGGCCCAGGTCCATTGAACTCGGGAGATTAGGGTGCGGGCGTAGGATTCATCATATACCATGGTCTATTATCCTAATTATTCATACCAGGCTTTCTGCCTTTCAACTGTTTCAACTTCTTGACCATCCGGTTTCTTTTCCCACACAATCACTGGACTTGAAGACATATATATCTTACTTCTCTTAAGTAGCCGGTCTCTCAGTCTGAATTGTTCACAGCTTCTGGCATCAACTGTATCACATGGTATAATGATACCCTTCTCTCTAAACTCTCTTATGCATCCTTTTTCTTTGTTATTATAAAGCTGACATAATTGGCAAACCTTTACATCATATCCTTTCTCTATAGCCAAAGAATTACAATAGAGCCAGAAAGAATTAGGGTGATAAATATAATCTTTGATGGCCACAATTTCCATTATAGCCTTGGGATGATGATGGTGATAAGTCCAGCATTTTGCTTCGCCATTATTATACAAATGTGACTTTAAAGTATCTGAGAATAAAGTATATTTGATCAATTCAGGCCTTTCTTCTATATCCTTTGGATCAATCTTTATGATGTCAAAGTTGTTGAATGTAACAGTTTCTGATTCTGCGATAGGATGATTAGGCAACCATTCGAGTTCACTTACTGTCTTCAATCTGATTTCTATAATTTTGTATTTGGAAGACATCTTTTTATCTGAACTCTTATGCTTACTCCATATCTCTATAAAAATGGGATCATGTTTACCAGTGTTATCAACTAAGCAAAGGTCTGGGATGAAATCATCTACCTTCTTTTCTACGATGCAATCTGAGTACCATTTTTTCAGATCAAAGTGTTCAACTTGCTCGTTAACACACGATTGGTAACCATGCATCTTAAGAATCTTACAGTTCTCATTCTTACATTCCCTACGAACGGTCATGACAACCTCAAAAGGTTGATCGCTATCCCACTTCTCTTTTAGAAGTTTTTCTGCTGTGGAATGGATATACTTATCAATATCACAACGTTCTCCTTTCTTGTGAGAAAAACAATGTCTGCGTTTGGTACCTAGTTTAGGCAATAGATCTTTCTTGCAATATGGACAAGTATAATTGTAACTCCGTCTATTATCATTTGTAACAGAGCTTATATGAAGCAATTTAGGAGCGCCCACATCAGCATAAGGATACTGCACATCACCGTCAAATTCCGGGTGAATGCCGTCAATACTGATTGAAGGATTCGTTGTATCTGACATAGTAGAAATTATTAGAATATAGCAAATTAAGCCATATGCTCTTTGCACTATTTCCCTTTGCGAAAGTAGCCAAAAATTTCACCACAAATCCAGATAAATGCTGCAATGTACATTAACATAGTCCTATCAGTTTAATGGTTATACGGTGACAAAAATAAAAGGTGGTTGTACCACAACTTGATACAAGTTGTATATATTTGCCAGAAATTGTGACCTCATTGCAAAAGGACTATGAAGATTCCATCATTATTCAAGCAGTATATCTGGCTTATTGAGACCATTAGAAGAAACGGCCGTATGACGCTGGGCGAGATAAGTGATCTATGGCGTCAGCAGGATGAAAGCGACGGCCAGGAGCTTTCCAGAACTACCTTTAACAGGCACAGGGATTCAATCCTGGATATATTTGGCGTTATCATTGAGTGTGACCGCAAGGACGGTTACCGATATTATATAGAGAATGAAGAGGTGCTGAAGGAGAACAGCATCCAGAACTGGATGTTCTCTACGCTGAGCGTAAGTAATATGCTGGATGGGAATGCCGGACTGCAGGATCGGATCCTACTGGAGTGTATTCCGAGCGGCGATGATAAGTTGCAACTGATTTTTAGCGCTATGCGTGATAATAGGCGCATCAGGATGCAGTATCACCGGTATTCGGATGCAGGATCAAACCAATTCATTGTAGAACCATACTGTGTAAAGTTATTTAAACGAAGATGGTATGTTGTGGTGAAGATTATTGAAGCCTCTTTTGCTCATGAAAAGGATGAAAAGAAGGACAATCTTTACATTTTCGCCCTGGACAGAATTGAGCATGTGGAGATTTTGCAGACTAAGTTTACCGTTGAAAAGGACTTTGACGCTACCGGGTATTTTAATGACTGTTTTGGCATTGTGGCCAATAGCAGCCTGAAACCGGAAAGGATTGTTATAAGGGCTTATGGACTGGAGCCACATTATCTAAGAGACCTTCCACTACACCACTCACAGAAGGAGATTAAGAGCACTGATGAGTATACTGACTTTGAACTGAAACTTAAGCCTACTAATGACTTTAAGACGCATCTGCTATCCCTGAACAGCTGGGTACGGATTATTGAGCCTGACTGGCTGGCAGAGGAGATGAAGGACTGGCTCAAGGAGGCTCTGAGCCGTTATGATGAGGAAAATTGAAATTCTTTGATGATGTACCGACTTTTGGTACAACACATCCATAATTTAGCTCCGGTAATATAGATGTTGAACCTAAAAGGACTTGAATTATGGAAGCAAAGAAGAAGTATTTTATGGATTGCCACTTGGCAGGAAAGCAGTATCACGATGCAGATGAGGTATGGGATAAGTTGAAGGTTAATACTGAGCTGAAGCTTGTGCGTGACAATGAAAACAAGTATGATCCTGATGCTGTGGCGGTGGTATATCGTGATGAAGAGAGGCAGGAAGATTTCTGTATAGGTTACATA
>Ga0310691_10001719_pt1 | contig 32249 bp, 23 predicted proteins | sample 176DNAGHGlowgp2_FD_203887 | JGI IMG/M metagenome (GOLD analysis project Ga0310691, IMG submission 203887) | Sheep rumen microbial communities from Palmerston North, Manawatu-Wanganui, New Zealand - 1766 DNA GHGlow gp2 (v2) (version 2) | ecosystem: Host-associated > Mammals > Digestive system >... | reverse complement strand
TGATCTGATGTGTGCGCCCTGTTTCCAGTATACATTCCACCAACGTTACGTAACCAAAGCGTTCCAACACGCGATAGTGGGTCACGGCATGCTTGCCTTGGTCGTCAGGCAACACAGCCATCAGCATCCTATCCTTTGGATTGCGCCCAATATTACCTACTATGGTACCTTCATCTTGTTCCATATCTCCCCATACCAAAGCATTGTAATGCCGCTTAGTAGTCTTGTGGAGGAACTGGTTACCCAAATTGGTTTTAGCATCAGGCGTCTTAGCTACTACCAAAAGCCCAGATGTATCTTTGTCGATACGATGAACAAGTCCAACATGAACATCGTTGGCATCGTAATTGGTATCTTTCAAATGCCAAGCGATGGCATTGACAAGTGTACCACTCCAATTCCCATGCCCTGGATGCACCACCAGACCAGCAGGTTTATTCACCACAATCACAGCATCATCTTCATAGACCACATCGAGTGGGATGTCCTGCGGAATGATTTCGTTCTCATAACGAGGACGATCCAACATCAAAGTAATGACATCAAAAGGCTTTACCTTATAGCTGCACTTAACAGGTTTCCCATTGGCCATGACATAGCCAGCATCTGCCGCTTTCTGAATACGGTTACGAGACGCATTGGTAATCTTGTCAAAGAGGTACTTGTCCACCCGAACCATCTCTTGCCCCTTGTCCACCACCACACGAAAGTGCTCGTATAGCTGGGGTTCGGAAGCTATCGGTTCGATATCATCCAAATCATCATTATCTAATTCCAGGTCTAACTCTTCGTCAATCATAAATAACCGAATCAAAACCAAGAATCATCGCCAGAAGTAGGCTTCTTCTCAGATTGTTTAGAGGCTTCTGGTTTCATCTCTGTATCATCAATACCAAGACTATCATTTACAGCTGTGCCACTGCCTACCATCAAAGAAAGCTCAGAATTAATAGGCACTTTTTCGCCCAACATCAGGCGCTGACCTTTATATTTTACTCCATAAACCCAGTCTTTCTCACCATCCACAGGCTCGACCTGACTAATCGTAAAACCTGCAGCCAAAAGTCGTGCCTCTGCTTGACGCAAAGAGCTGTTATCGGCCACATCAGGCACATTGACAAGAGGAACACTGAGTGTGTTGATGTTGAGATAAATGATATGCCCACGCTTTACTTTCTGACCAGCTTCAGGATTATAATCGAGGATACAACCTGCTGGTAATGTACTTACATAGCTGGAATCAACCACTATACACTTTAATTCGGATTGCTCCAGTATCTGACGAGCTTCAAGTAAGCTCTTCCCTTTTACGTCAGGCACCGTAACTGCATCGCCATGACGTGTATATATGTCCAATCCCTTGAGAACACCAAACATGACCAGCACTATAACCAAAGCCATAGCTATGATGTTTAACCAAAAGAAACGATTTTCTTTAAAAGAAAAAAAACCTCTTATCGTCATAAGCAAATAATTTGGGAGCAAAGTTACAACTTTCCTAGCAGGAAACGGCAGTAAATCTCAGGTATTTTTCACCTGAATCTTAAAAGTTGATAATTTAGGATATGTTTTATAACAATTGAGGGCGTATGCTCAACACATACGCCCTCAACTAAATATCATTATGATTTATTCACCAAATGCAGCATCATCCAAATGACGAGATGAGGTTTCCTCTCCATCATAGTCAAGTACTGTGCGTTTATTTGCCTGAATACGTTCATATTCCTCTTTAGAGCCAACTATAATCTTGTCAAACTCACGCTGACCTGTTCCAGCAGGAATCAAGTGACCACAGATCACATTTTCCTTCATGCCTTCCAGATAATCGGTCTTGCCGTTGATAGCTGCCTCATTGAGAACCTTGGTAGTTTCCTGGAATGATGCAGCAGACATAAAGCTCTTGGTCTGCAAAGCAGCACGGGTGATACCCTGCAATATTTGGGTTGAAGTAGCAGGGATAGCCTCACGCACCTTCACCAGCTTCATATCACGACGTTTCAACATACTGTTTTCATCACGTAGTTTACGAGCAGTGACAATCTGACCTGCATGCATAGTCTGAGAATCGCCAGCATCTACTACCACCTTCTTGCCCCAAATACGGTCGTTTTCATCTTGGAAGTCAAGCTTATCGACAATCTGCTGCTCCAGGAAGCGAGTATCACCAGGTTCGTCAATCTGTACCTTACGCATCATCTGACGTACGATGATTTCAAAGTGTTTGTCGTTGATCTTCACACCCTGAAGACGATACACATCCTGCACCTCGTTTACTATATATTCCTGCACTGCAGTCGGGCCTTTGATGGCTAAGATGTCAGTTGGAGTAACTTCACCATCAGACAGCGGAGTACCTGCACGTACGTAGTCATTCTCCTGCACCAAAATCTGCTTAGAAAGTGGAACCAAATACTTCTTAACATCACCTGCCTTAGAAGTAACTATAATCTCACGATTACCACGTTTTGGTTTACCCATGGTTATCTCACCATCGATTTCAGATACCACTGCAGGATTTGACGGACTGCGAGCCTCAAACAATTCGGTTACGCGTGGCAGACCACCCGTGATATCACCAGCCTTACTTACGGCACGTGGGATCTTCACCAGTACATCACCTGTCTTGACATCCTGTCCGTCCTCTACCACTACGTGGCCACCTACAGGCAAGTTATAAGTACGAATCAGTTCGCCATCCTCACCATAAATACCTACAACAGGTACCTTAGTCCTATCTTTTGATTCTATGATAATAGACTCACTCAAACCTGTTGAATCATCAGTCTCTACAGTATAAGTGACATTTACAATCATATCCTCAAACTTCAACTTACCAGCTGCTTCAGTGATGATTACGGCGTTGAATGGATCCCAGCGGGCAATCAACTTACCTTTCTCTACCGTTTCACCCTCATTAGCAAACAAGGTAGAACCATAAGGCACATTATGTGATGAAAGAACAATACCTGTATTGACATCAACGAAACGCACTTCTGCCAAGCGGCTTACTACAATCTTAGTAGCCTCGCCAGCTTCGTTAACGGCATCAACGGTACGCAACTCATCAAATTCCAGTTTAGACTTGTTCTTAGCTACAATACTTGCGTTGGCAGCTATGTTAGCAGCAGTACCACCAGCATGGAAGGTACGCAATGTTAACTGTGTACCAGGCTCACCGATAGCCTGTGCAGCAATGACACCCACAGCCTCTCCCTTATGAACCATACGGCTGGTTGCCAGGTTACGTCCATAGCACTTTGCACAAACACCATGCTTAGATTCACAAGTGAGCACTGAACGGATTTCAACACTCTCAATTGGAGAATCTTCAATCTCTTGAGCCTTCTCCTCAGTGATTTCCTCACCAGCAGCCACGATCAAATTGCCTGTAGTTGGGTTAATCACATCGTGTACTGACACGCGACCCAATATACGCTCATACAATGTAGCTACCACTTCATCGTTATTCTTTATAGCTGTACAAACCAGACCACGCAAAGTTCCACAGTCTTCTTCGTTGATGATGACATCATGTGACACATCCACCAGACGACGAGTCAGGTAACCAGCATCGGCAGTCTTCAATGCAGTATCGGCCAAGCCCTTACGAGCACCGTGAGTAGAGATAAAGTACTCCAGCACAGAAAGACCTTCCTTGAAGTTAGAAAGAATTGGGTTCTCAATGATCTGACCACCCTCGGCACCTGCTTTCTGAGGCTTAGCCATCAGACCACGCATACCAGAAAGCTGGCGAATCTGTTCCTTAGAACCACGGGCACCAGAATCCAACATCATGAACACTGAGTTGAAACCATCCTTGTCATTCGACAACGTCTTCATCAGGATGTTCGACAATTCAGAGTTAACATGTGTCCATATATCAATTACCTGATTGTAACGCTCATTGTTGGTGATGAAGCCCATGTTGTAGTTGTTGATGACCTGCTCAACTTCCTCATAACCTCTGTTGACCAGCTTCTCTTTCTCCTCTGGGATAATGATATCACCCAAGTTGAAAGACAAACCACCTCTGAATGCCATATAATAACCCATGTTCTTAATGCCATCCAAGAACTCGCAAGCTTTAGTAACACCACAAACCTCTATCACATGACTGATAATGTCACGTAGGGACTTCTTAGATATAACAGTATTAACGTAACCTGCCTCATCAGGAACAATCTGATTAACCATAACACGGCCTACAGAAGTTTCCTTCATAAGTTTCTTGACTACTTTACCATCTTCATCTACATCATTCACTACTACATTGATGATAGCGTGAATATCACATTTCTTTTCATTGTATGCGATGATTGCCTCTTCTGGGCCATAGAATGTCAAGCCTTCACCCTTAGCGCCTTTACGCAATTTAGTGATATAATAAAGGCCCAACACCATATCTTGTGAAGGAACGGTAATAGGTGCGCCATTGGCAGGGTTCAAAATATTGTGAGGTTCCAACATTAACAGCTGAGCTTCCAAGATAGCCTCATTACTCAAAGGCAAGTGAACAGCCATCTGGTCACCATCAAAGTCGGCATTAAATGCAGTACATGCCAATGGATGCAACTGAATAGCCTTGCCTTCGATCATCTTAGGCTGGAATGCCTGAATACCCAAACGGTGCAATGTAGGAGCACGGTTCAGCAAAACTGGATGACCCTTCATTACATGTTCTAGAATATCGAAAATGATAGGTTCTTTACGATCTACAATCTTCTTGGCACTCTTGACTGTCTTAACGACACCTCTTTCAATCAGCTTACGGATGATAAATGGTTTGTAAAGTTCGGCAGCCATCAACTTTGGCAAACCGCACTCGCCCATCTTCAGTTCAGGACCTACGACGATTACTGAACGTGCAGAATAGTCAACACGTTTACCCAGCAGGTTTTGACGGAAGCGACCTACCTTACCCTTTAAGCTATCTGACAGTGATTTAAGTGGTCGGTTAGACTCAGACTTAACAGCACTTGCTTTACGAGAGTTATCAAACAAAGAGTCAACAGCCTCCTGCAGCATACGCTTTTCGTTACGCAGAATTACTTCAGGAGCCTTGATTTCCATTAGTCTCTTAAGACGGTTGTTACGTATAATAACACGACGATACAAATCGTTCAAGTCGGAAGTGGCAAAACGGCCACCATCCAATGGAACCAATGGACGTAACTCTGGAGGAGTCACAGGGATGATCTTCATAATCATCCACTCTGGTTTATTGATACCTTTAGATGCACGGAAAGACTCAACTACCTGGAGGCGTTTCAATGCCTCTGCTTTGCGCTGCTGAGAAGAATCAGTCTCAGCACGATTACGCAACTCGTATGAGAGTGCATCAAGGTCAAGACGAGCCAGCATATCATAGACAGCCTCAGCACCCATCTTGGCAATAAATTTATTAGGATCGGAGTCATCCAGATACTTATTGTCGCTTGGCAGTTTATCAAGCAAATCTACATACTCTGTTTCCTCTAACAAATCATATTGCTGCACCTGGCCTTCCAATACACCTGGCTGGATGACCACATATCTCTCATAATAGATAATAGAGTCGAGTTTCTTAGTAGGCATCCCCAGAAGATAGCCAATCTTATTGGGAAGAGAGCGGAAATACCAAATATGTGCCACAGGTACTACCAGCGCGATATGACCGCAACGCTCACGGCGAACCTTCTTCTCAGTAACCTCAACACCGCAACGATCACATACAATGCCTTTGTAACGGATGCGTTTATACTTTCCGCAATAGCATTCGTAATCTTTGGTAGGGCCAAAGATACGCTCACAGAACAAACCATCGCGTTCAGGCTTGTATGTACGGTAGTTAATGGTCTCAGGTTTTAAAACCTCACCGTATGAATTCTCCAAGATTTCTTCAGGAGATGCTAATCCTATTGTTATCTTTGAGAAACTATTCTTTACCTTATTCTCTTTTCTAAAAGCCATATATTATAGAATATTGATCGTTGACTATGATTTATTACTCAAGATGAAGACTCAGACCTAAGCCCTTCAATTCGTGCATCAGCACGTTGAATGACTCAGGAATACCAGGAGCAGGCATTGGCTCACCCTTGACAATGGCCTCATAAGCCTTTGAACGGCCTACTACATCATCTGACTTAATGGTGAGGATTTCCTGCAGGATATGAGCTGCGCCAAATGCTTCGAGCGCCCATACCTCCATTTCACCAAAGCGCTGACCACCGAACTGTGCCTTACCACCCAAAGGTTGCTGGGTAATAAGTGAATACGGGCCAATAGAACGTGCATGCATCTTGTCGTCAACCATGTGACCTAACTTCAACATATAAGTCACACCTACTGTTGCCTTCTGTTCAAATGGTTCACCTGTTTCACCATCATACAAGGTGGTAGAGCCGAAACGTGGCAAGCCTGCTTTGTCTGTCCACTCGTTGAGGTCATCAATAGAGGCACCATCGAAAATAGGAGTTGCAAACTTAACACCCAGCTTTCTACCGGCACGTCCCAAAACAGCTTCCAGAATCTGGCCGATGTTCATACGTGAAGGCACACCCAATGGGTTCAAACAAATATCCACTGGAGTTCCATCTTCAAGGAACGGCATGTCTTCCTGACGAACTACGCGTGACACAATACCCTTGTTACCATGACGTCCAGACATCTTGTCACCAACGCCAATTTTACGTTTCTTAGCAATATAAACCTTAGCCAACTTGATAATGCCAGAAGGCAATTCATCACCGATGGTAATATTGAATTTCTCACGACGTAATACTGCATCAGCTTCCTTATACTTCTTGATATAATTCATTACCAATGCACGTATAAGAGAGTTCACATGTTCATCATTGGTCCAACCACTCAACTGAATAGCATTAAAATCCATATTAGCAAATGTAGCAGCAGTGAACTTAGCACCCTTAGCCACTACTTCTGCATCCATGAAGTCCTTAACACCTTCTGAAGTATAATCAGCTGTGAGGACAAGCAGTTTCTCTACCAATATCTTGCGAAGTTCTCCTACTTGTTCTTCAAACTTCTTATCAATCTTCTCCAGCAGTACCTTATCAGACTGTTTAGCTGAGCGGTCTTTAATGGCGCGAGAATACAAATGAGTCTTTATTACAACACCCTTCAAGGATGGGTTAGCCTTCAATGAAGCATCTTTTACGTCACCTGCTTTATCACCAAAAATAGCACGCAAAAGTTTCTCTTCTGGAGAAGGATCAGATTCACCCTTAGGAGTAATCTTACCAATCAAGATATCTCCTGGTTCTACATGAGCACCTACACGAATGATACCTCTTTCATCCAAATCCTTAGTAGCTTCCTCGCTCACATTAGGTATATCTGATGTCAGTTCTTCCAAGCCTCGTTTAGTTTCACGCACCTCCAATGCATATTCATCTACATGCACTGAAGTCATAATATCCCAACGAACAATACGCTCATTCAGAACAATAGCATCCTCGTAGTTATAACCCTTCCAAGGAATGTAAGCCACCAACAGGTTCTTACCCAATGCCAATTCGCCATCAGCAGTAGAATAACCTTCCGTTAATATCTGTCCTTTCTTAACTCGCTCACCTGCTTCACAAACAGGACGAAGGTCAATAGTCATGCCCTGGTTAGTACGATGCCACTTTGGAATCTCGTATTCAACCACAGCAGGATCAAAACTAACAAATTCTTCATCCTCTGTCCGGTCATAACGGATACGAATAGTTGTTGCATCAACAAACTCTACTACGCCGTCACCTTCTGCAGCAATCTGTGTACGAGAATCGCGTGCCAACTGACGTTCAATGCCAGTACCGACAATTGGAGACTCCGTACGCAGCAAAGGTACAGCCTGACGCATCATATTAGAACCCATCAATGCTCGGTTAGCATCATCATGTTCAAGGAACGGTATCAGTGCAGCAGCAATAGAGGCAATCTGCTGCGGAGAAACATCCATGTAATCTACCTGATCAGGTGAAACTACAGGGAAGTCAGCATCCTGACGAGCATGAATTCTATCGCCAGTGAAGTTGCCTTCATCATCCAGAGGAGCATTGCCCTGAGCAATGATCTTTTCTTCTTCTTCCTCAGCTGTAAGATACAGCAGGTCATCTGGATTAAGATCCACCTTACCATTCTCTACCTTACGATATGGAGTTTCAATAAATCCTAAATCATTAATCTTTGCAAACACGCAAAGAGATGAAATCAATCCGATGTTAGGACCTTCAGGAGTCTCAATTGGGCAAAGACGACCATAATGAGTATAGTGTACGTCACGCACCTCGAAACCAGCACGGTCTCTTGACAAACCACCAGGACCGAGAGCAGACATACGACGCTTGTGGGTAATCTCAGCCAACGGGTTAGTCTGGTCCATAAACTGTGAAAGTGCATTAGTCCCAAAGAATGAGTTAATGACGGAAGAAATAGTCTTCGCATTAATCAAGTCTGTTGGAGTAAATACTTCATTGTCGCGCACATTCATTCTTTCACGAATAGTACGTGCCATACGGGCCAGACCTATAGAGAATTGATTAGACAATTGCTCACCCACCGTACGAACACGACGGTTACTCAGGTGGTCAATGTCATCAACATCTGCCTTTGAGTTAATCAGTTCTACAAGATAATTGATAATCTCAATAATGTCTTCCTTCGTCAATACTCTTACATCAGGGTCTGTAGAAAGATTCAACTTCTTGTTGATACGATAACGGCCCACATCACCCAAGTCATACCTCTTTTCTGAGAAGAACAAACTATTGATTACTTCTCTCGCGGTAGCGTCATCAGCAGGATCTGCATTACGCAACTGACGATAAATATAAAGTACAGCCTCCTTTTCAGAATTACTTGGATCTTTCTGAAGGGTATTATATATAATGGAGAAATCAGACTGATTAGCTTCCTCTTTGTGCACGAGAATATTCTGCACGCCAGAGTCAAGAATAATCTCTATGTGCTTATCTTCAATCACAGTCTCACGATCGATTACGACTTCGTTTCGTTCGATAGAAACCACTTCACCAGTATCTTCGTCAACAAAATCTTCAATCCATGACTTCAGCACACGGGCAGCTAATTTACGTCCTTTGATTTTCTCAAGATTCTTCTTGTTTACCTTCACTTCTTCAGCTAAGTTGAAAATCTCAAGGATATCCTTGTCACTTTCAAAACCGATAGCACGTAAAAGTGTTGTTACAGGCAATTTCTTCTTACGGTCGATGTAGGCATACATCACATTGTTTATATCCGTCGCAAATTCTATCCAAGAGCCCTTGAAAGGAATAATACGTGCAGAATAAAGTTTAGTACCATTAGCATGTACGCTCTGTCCGAAGAAGACACCTGGTGAACGGTGGAGCTGAGAAACAACCACACGTTCGGCACCGTTGATTACAAAGGTAGCCTGCGGTGTCATATATGGGATTGTACCAAGATACACGTCCTGAATAACGGTATCAAAGTCTTCGTGGTCTGGGTCTGTGCAGTACAGTTTAAGTTTCGCCTTCAAAGGAACACTGTACGTAAGTCCACGTTCTATACACTCCTGTATAGAATAACGAGGTGGATCAATGTAGTAGTCCAGGAACTCAAGGACGAAGTTATTTCTTGTATCAGCGATGGGGAAGTTCTCTGCAAATACTTTATACAAGCCCTCTTTTTTACGTTTTTCTGTAGGGGTATCAAGTTGTAGAAAGTCTTTGAATGACTTCAATTGAACGTCCAAGAAATCAGGATATTCGAGTGGATTCTTGGCAGTAGCAAAATTTATTCTTTGGTTTACTGTTGAAGACATCTGAAAAAAGGATTAGTAGAACTTATAAAAATAAAGACACAAAAAGGTTAAGAACCCTTTAAAGCTGGAAAGGGTTCCTAACCGTCACCTGTTTTACAGGCTTTTTTTGTTACTTAAGTTCAACTTCAGCACCTGCGCCCTCAAGAGCAGCCTTCAGTGCTTCAGCCTCGTCCTTAGATGCGCCTTCCTTTACAGTACTTGGAGCAGCGTCAACCAGATCCTTAGCTTCTTTCAAGCCAAGACCGCAAGCTTCCTTAACAGCCTTTACAACCTGAAGCTTAGCAGCACCTGCACTCTTCAGTACAACATCAAATGAGGTCTTCTCCTCAGCAGCAGCAGCGGCGCCACCAGCAGCAGGAGCAGCAACAGCAACAGCTGCAGCAGCAGGTTCAATACCATATTCTTCTTTCAGAATAGTTGCAAGTTCATTAACTTCCTTAACTGTCAAGTTAACCAATTGTTCAGCGATAGCTTTTAAATCTGCCATTTTAGTATAATTTAAATTGTTTATTACTTAGTTATTAAATATGATTTGATGGAAGATGACAATCCATCGGTTGTATTAAGCTTCAGGACGCTCACCCAGTGTCTTCAAGACACCATGGATAGTACCAGCTCCACTTTGAAGTGCAGAGATGACGTTCTTCGCAGGAGACTGCAGCAGAGCCACGATTTCTGCGATAACCTCTTCCTTGCTCTTGATACTTGTAAGAGCATCCAGCTGATCAGCACCTACATAGAAGCCTTCCTCAGCATATGCACCCTTCAAAGCAGGAATACCATTCTTAGCTTTATCCTTCAGCAACTTAGCAGGGAGATTAGCCACTTCTGTGAAAATCACACCTGTTGTACCCTTTAAGCAGCTATAGAGAGGAGAATAATCACCTTCCAAACTCTCTAGTGCCTTGTGCAACAAAGAGTTCTTTACAACAACAAGTTTCACACCTGCTTTGAAGCACTCACGACGGAAATCACTGGTATCAGCAGCATTCATAGCCGTAGTGTCCACCAAATAGAAGTGAGGATATTCCTTCACGATAGCAGCGAGCTGCTCAATAATCTTACTTTTATCTTCTTTTCTCATTTCAACCTCCGTTTATTATTGAGCGTCCTCTACAGTCTTAGGATCTACCTTCACACCCTTGCTCATGGTGCTAGAAAGATAAATGCTCTTTACATATGTACCTTTAGCTGTAGTAGGCTTCAACTTAATCAGTGTGCGAACGAACTCCTGTGCATTCTGCGCAATCTTCTCAGGCGTGAAACTTACCTTTCCGATAGATGAGTGAACGATACCAGTCTTGTCAACTTTGAAGTCAATCTTACCCATCTTCACTTCTTTTACAGCCTTAGCAACATCCATTGTTACAGTACCACTCTTCGGGTTTGGCATCAGTCCACGAGGACCAAGAACGCGACCGAGAGGGCCTAACTTACCCATGCAAGATGGCATCGTGATGATTACATCAACGTCAGTCCATCCGCCTTTTATCTTTTCGATATACTCGTCAAGACCTACATAATCAGCTCCAGCTTCTTGAGCAGCAGCTTCAGCATCTGGTGTACAGAGTACCAACACACGTGTCACCTTACCAGTACCGTTAGGGAGTGTCACCACACCACGAACCATCTGGTTAGACTTTCTTGGGTCAACGCCCAAACGAACGTCTATATCTACTGATGCGTCAAACTTTGTAAAGGTCAATTCCTTTACCAAAGCTGATGCCTCAGCAAGAGAGTATGCTTTCCCTGCTTCAATTTTACCAGCAGCCAACTTTTGATTTTTTGTCAGTTTACTCATTCTAATTGAAGTTTATTAGTTTATTTAACCGGGAACTCCCCTGTTACAGTGATACCCATACTTCTAGCTGTTCCAGCAACCATCTTCATAGCAGACTCAACAGTAAAGCAGTTCAAATCGACCAGCTTGTCCTCAGCAATAGCACGTACTTGATCCCAAGTAACACTTGCTACCTTGTTACGGTTAGGCTGTCCAGAACCACTCTTGAGCTTTGTTGCCTCAAGCAACTGTATAGCCACAGGAGGAGTCTTTACTACAAAGTCATAAGACTTATCGGTGTAGTAAGTGATAATAACAGGAAGAACCTTACCTGCCTTATCCTGGGTCCTGGCGTTGAATGCTTTGCAGAAATCCATAATATTGATTCCCTTAGAACCCAAGGCAGGTCCTACTGGAGGAGATGGATTTGCAGCGCCACCCTTAATCTGTAATTTGATTAGTCCAGCAACTTCTTTAGCCATTTCTAAATATATTAATTGATTTACAAAAAAAAGAACGATACAATCTCACAAAAATGATATTGCATCACTCTTTGACAACTTGCATAAAGTCGAGTTCCAGAGGTGTTGACCTTCCGAAAATCTTTACCATAACCGTCAGCTTCCGCGTATCAGTGTTAATTTGTTCTACAGTTCCTGCAAAACCACTGAATGGGCCGTAGTTTACCTTTACGGTATCGCCTATAACGTAAGGTATAGTGATCTCTTCAACACCCTCTTGCATCTCGTCAACTTTACCAAGGATGCGTTTTACTTCGGATTCACGAAGAGGTGTTGGATGATCCATACCGCCCAAGAAGCCCAAAACATTTGGAGTATTTCTCAAATGATGAGGTACCTCACCAATTAAAGCTGCTTCCACGAGAACGTAACCAGGAAGATAACTTCTTTCCTTCATTACTTTTTTGCCATTCTTTAAATAGGCAACTTTTTCTGTGGGAATCAAAACCTGAGACACCAGATCAGAGCTAAGATTACCGTTTCTCAAATCAGCTTCGAGATACTCTTTTACCTTAGCTTCCTTACCGCTCACAGCACGTAATACGTACCATTTCTTAACAATCTCAGACATCGCTTAAAACAGTTTTACTTGGGATAAACAAACTCCATGATATTCTGGAAACAGAAGTCCATTACGAACACCACCAGTGCAATAATCAGGGAAGCATATAATACAGCTACTGCACTGTTAGTCAATTCTGTATATGTCGGCCATGTCACTTTATGGACAAGCTCGTCATAAGTTTCTTTCAAATATGCAACTACTTTGTTCATATCATAAGTATTAGCACGGGAAGAGAGGCTCGAACTCCCGACCTTCGGTTTTGGAGACCGACATTCTACCAACTGAACTATTCCCGTGTATCAACCAGTCCCCGGGACAAGCCCAAGGACTGGTATTTATTGGTTCAAGTGATTAGTCTTCGTAAACCTCTGTGATCTGACCAGAACCTACTGTACGACCACCTTCGCGGATAGCGAAACGCAGACCTACATTCAGTGCAACTGGGTAAATCAGGTCAACAATAATCTCAACATTATCACCTGGCATTACCATCTCAGTACCTTCTGGCAGAGAGATCTCACCAGTACAGTCCATAGTACGAAGATAGAACTGAGGACGATAGTGGTTGTGGAATGGAGTGTGACGACCACCTTCTTCTTTCTTCAGCACATAGATAGTAGCCTTGAACTTTGAATGTGGGTGAATCTGACCCGGATGGCAGAGAACCATACCGCGCTTGATCTCGTTCTTATCAACACCACGCAGCAACAGACCTACGTTATCACCAGCCTCACCGGTATCCAGCAACTTGCGGAACATTTCAACACCAGTTACAACTGACTTACGATCTTCACCAAGACCCAGAATCTCAACTTCGTCACCTACCTTGATAACACCAGCTTCGATACGACCTGTAGCAACGGTACCACGACCTGTGATTGAGAAGATATCCTCAACAGGCATCAAGAAAGGCTTATCAATATCACGTGGAGGCAGAGGAATCCAATTATCAACAGCATCCATCAGTTCCATAACCTTGTCTTCCCACTTCTCAACACCATTCAGTGCACCCAGTGCAGAACCGAAGATGAAAGGAGTGTTTTCGCCATCGAACTCATAAGCTGACAACAGGTCGCGCATTTCCATTTCAACCAGCTCAAGCATTTCCTGATCCTCAACCTGATCGCACTTGTTTACAAATACAACCAAACGAGGAACGTTTACCTGACGAGCCAACAGAATGTGCTCGCGAGTCTGAGGCATAGGACCATCAGTAGCAGCAACTACGATGATAGCACCATCCATCTGAGCAGCACCAGTTACCATGTTCTTCACATAGTCGGCGTGTCCCGGGCAGTCAACGTGAGCATAGTGACGGTTAGCAGTCTCATACTCAACGTGAGCGGTGTTAATGGTAATACCGCGTTCCTTCTCTTCAGGAGCGTTGTCAATCTGATCGAAAGACTTAATCTTACCCTCGTTACCAGCTACTCGCTTTGACAGTACCAAAGTGATAGCAGCGGTCAGAGTGGTCTTACCGTGGTCAACGTGACCAATTGTACCAATGTTAACATGCGGTTTGGTACGTTCGAATTTCTCTTTTGCCATAGCTTTTACTTTATTTATAATTTGATTAATAATCAGTTTCTACTTCATGTGGAGCTGTTACCGGGACTTGAACCCGGGACCTCTTCCTTACCAAGGAAGTGCTCTACCACTGAGCTATAACAGCAATCCGGCTTTCGCCTGACACATTGCTTGTGCGTGTGGGCAAAGATGGATTCGAACCACCGAAGGCGTACGCCAGCAGATTTACAGTCTGCCCCATTTGGCCACTCTGGTATTTGCCCTTTTTTGAGCCTCTTGTCGGATTCGAACCAACGACCCCGAGATTACAAATCACGTGCTCTGGCCAACTGAGCTAAAGAGGCATTCACTCAATTTTTGCAGCCGTTTTGACACGGAAACCGAGCGAAACGGCTGCAAAGTTAGTGAATTATTTTAATCCCACAAAGTTTTTGGGGAAATTTAATTATTTATTACGCAGTTTTTCTTTGTATTTCACCAGTTGCTTCTCCAAAGCCTCTGCACATTGATCGATTGCTTCCTCAAATGTATCGCATACTTTGTTCACATACAGCTCGCCTCCTGGTACGGTAATTTTCAGGCCTGCCTCCTTGTTGGCTGCTGTCTCTGGCTTAACTACCTTCAATGACACCTCTACTTTCTTAATATCTTCGTAATACTTTTCAAGCTTGTTGACTTTCTTGTTGATAAAGTCTTGTAACTTTTCCGTTGCGTCAAAGTGAATTGATTGAATTCTTACTTCCATAATTACCTCCTTTTCTTTATGCTCTTGGATGAGCTTGGTTATACGCTTTTTTTAATTCTTCAAAAGTAGTGTGTGTATAAACCTCAGTAGTGGCAAGGCTTTCATGTCCCAACAACTCCTTTATGGCTCCTAGCTCTGCCTGATGATTGAGCATTGAAGTAGCAAAGGTATGTCTCAGCACATGTGGGCTCCGTTTCTTGATCGCTGTCACTTTCGAAAGGTTTTCCCTCACTATGTTCTGTACGCTAGAACGAGCAATCCGTTCACCACTCAGTCTTGTAATAAAGGCCCCCGATAGGGTTGAAATGGTTTGGTTTCTCTCAGTAAGATAGTCCTGCATTGCTTTTGCCAACTCTTCACCAAAAGGAATAATACGTTGCTTATTTCGTTTTCCAGTAACTTTGATTACCTTAGCACCAAAATCTACATCCGCATCATTCAAGCCAACAAGTTCAGCCAGGCGCATACCCGTTTCATAAAAAAGTTGGATAATCAACCTGTCCCTGCGACCCTCAAAATCTTCCTTAAAGTCAATTTCGTCAAGCAGTCTATCCATTTCTTTCTCTTTTACAAACACCGGTAGAGGTTTCTTCTTCTTTGGTCCGGAGATTTTTCTCATCGGATCAGCAGTAATGTCCCCTTTTTTTAGCAGGTATTTGTAGAAAGTCCTCAATGCGCTCAATTTTCGGTTGATAGAACTGGCACTTATACCATTGTCCATCATCTGAACAATCCATTCACGCACCGTATTAGGATTGACCTCCTGCAACTGCAGCTCGCATCCTTTTGCAAATTCCTCAAATTGAAGCAAATCTACCTTATATGACTTCTCAGTCTCTTCAGAGTAATTACGCTCATATCTAAGGTATTCCAAGAATGCTTCTATCTCTTCCATCGTTACAGCACTTTTCTGTGCAACGAATTTAAGAAAAAGAATTCAATAATTCAAAGAAAAAACGCTAAATAATTAATCTTCCTCCTGGTGAAGCTTCTGAACATAAACAGCATGCTCCATCTGAAGTCTCTTCAATACAGACGGTTTGTCAAACTGCTGACGTCTTCTCAGTTCCTTAACAACACCTGTCTTCTCGAATTTTCTCTTAAACTTCTTCAAGGCTCTTTCAATGTTCTCGCCTTCTTTTACGGGTACTACAATCATCTTTAATAATAAATTTTAATTAGTTAATAATAAAAATCAGCCTGCAAAGTTACTCATTGTTTAATTAATGGCAAAACGTTTAAGCATAAAAATTCATATGCTTGCTTATAAAACCCACACAGAAGAAAACAAAAGAAATAATTACTCTTACGCGCGTATATATAAATAAGGTATAATAATCAGAGATCTTAATACGAAAAACAGAATTACGTAATCTATTGTCGTTAATGTCGCTTTATTTATGTATATTTGCTAACTAAAATTTACCGAGATGACAGTAAAAGAACGTATAGCTTCCCTTAGAGAAACCCTCAAGCTGATGGGACTCAAGGCTTTCATCGTACCAAGTACCGACCCTCACATGAGCGAGTATGTAGCTTCTCATTGGGAAGCAAGGCAATGGATATCTGGGTTCACTGGCTCTGCCGGCACCATAGTGGTTACAGAGAAAGAGGCAGGCTTATGGACCGACTCTCGTTATTTTCTGCAAGCCTCCGAGCAATTGCAAGGTACTGGCATTGATTTATATAAAGAAAAGTTGCCAGAAACTCCCAGCATTGCAGAGTTTCTGAAATCAAGGCTCTCAAAGGGCGATGTTGTGGGTATCGACGGACAAGTATTCTCCTTATCGACAGCTAAAGCTATGAGAAAAGAGCTTGGAGAGAAAGACATCGAGTTGAGGAGTGTTGCAGATCCTTTTAAGAGTATCTGGGAGGATCGTCCCCCTATCCCTCAAAACCCAATATTTATTCTTCCTATCCAATACGCTGGTGAAGGTTGTCAGGAAAAAGTAGTACGCATCCGACAACAGATGGAAAAAGATAACATCGATGTTATCTTGATAACAGCATTGGATGAAATTGCTTGGGTACTGAACCTGCGTGGCAGCGACGTTCATTGCAATCCAGTATTTATCAGCTACTTGCTTATCAGCCATCGAGATGTAAAACTTTTCATTGACGAACGCAAGCTTACACCAGAAGTAAAGAACTACTTGAACGATTGCGAAGTAAAGGTTTATCCCTATATCGATTTCTATAGCGATCTAGAGCAAAATACCTGTGTTGACAAAGTTCTAGCAGACCCTGCTTTCCTCAATTATGCCATCTATCAAGGGTTGTCATCGCATAGCGAACTGATAGAACGTAAAACCTACGTGGCCTTCATGAAGGCCATTCGCAATCAGACAGAGATTGATAACCAGCATCACGCTATGGTGAAGGATGGGGTGGCTATGGTGAAGTTCCTCAAGTGGTTGGATACAGAGGCCGACATTTATCACGAAACCGAGATGAGTGTTGACCGCCAATTGCACTCTTTCAGGGCTGCACAAGCCGACTATATCGGTGAGAGTTTCGACACCATTGCTGGTTATGGAGCTCATGGAGCTATCGTACATTATGAAGCAACTCCAGAAACCGATGCTGCTTTAGAGCCAAGGGGCTTTTTGCTATTAGATTCTGGAGCTCAGTATCTAGACGGTACGACTGACATCACACGTACCATCCCCCTAGGATACATCACTCAAGAAGAGAAAGAAGATTATACCTTGATCCTAAAAGGACACATCGATTTGGCGATGGCAGTATTTCCAGAACATACAAGAGGATCCCAGTTAGACATACTGGCCAGACAACCTATTTGGCAGCGTCGCATGAATTACCTACACGGCACAGGGCACGGCGTGGGTTCGTTCCTTAATGTACACGAAGGTCCTCACAGTATCCGTATGGAAGACAATCCGGTCACCTTACAGGCAGGCATGGTGGTTACCGATGAACCAGGCATTTATAAGGCTGGCTCTCATGGGGTGCGTACGGAAAATATTCTTTTGGTGGTTCCTGCTGGAGAGGGGATGTTTGGCAACTACCTGCAATTTGAGACTGTAACTTTATGTCCCATAGACAAGCGTCCGATTGTTCTGGAATTATTATCACCAGCTGAAATAGACTGGCTCAACAGGTACCATGCTAAGGTCTATGAAAAGTTGTCTCCTTACCTTGATAAGGCAGAACAAGATTGGCTTCGCTCAGTCACCACAGCATTATAGCTATTTTTATCGTTAAATATTCAATATAATAAATATGGCAATTATCAAATCAGTAAACGGACTTACTCCCAAATGGGGGAAAGAGTGTTATTTCAGTGAAAACGCTGCTATTGTAGGCGAAGTGACCATGGGCGATGAATGCTCTGTGTGGTTCAATGCAGTAGTCAGGGGTGATGTAGCTCCTGTTACAATGGGCAACCGTGTGAATGTGCAAGACGGAGCCGTGGTACATGTGACCAACAAGATTGGCCCTACCTATATCGAGGACGACGTGACCATCGGCCATAATGCCACCGTTCATGCTTGTACGTTGAAACGTGGCTGCCTTATCGGCATGGGTTCAACGGTATTGGACAACGCAGTGGTGGGCGAAGGTGCCGTCGTAGCAGCTGGTGCCTTGGTTCTGGGTGGCACCATCATCGGTGAGCATGAAATATGGGGAGGTGTACCTGCCAAGTTCATCAAGAAGACCAAACCTGATCAGGCTGAATCGTATGCCGCCCATTATGTGGCATACACCAAATGGTATTTGGCAGAAGATAACAAATGAAAATAATAAAGGGGCTTATTATAAAAGCCCCTTTAAATATTTCAATATAATGTCAGTTGCTCCAGCACGTGAGTGGACATAAGTACCAGCCTTATTGCCTGCTTCCTGCAAGAAAGTCTTGTCTGACAATAGCTTGTTAAGCAGTGTTTTAAGATCATTACTATCATTGATAGAGAAAGCGCCACCACACTCAATCAGGTCATTAGCTTCCATGAATCGCTGGTGATTAGGGCCAAAGATAACAGGCACACCATATACGGCAGCTTCCACCGTATTGTGGATACCAGCACCAAAGCCTCCACCGATATAGGCTATCTCACCATATCTATATATAGAAGACAACAAACCGAAACAATCAATTATCAGACAGTGGGCATCGGTCACATTCTCTAAGGTTGCTTGTGTATAGCGCACCACTTTTCCTTCAAGTTTTCCGATTATTTGCTGTAAATGGTCTTCGCCAATGACATGTGGCGCAATAATCAGTTTAACCTCTGGATGATGGTTAAAATACTCAATAAACAAATCCTCATCTGGTTGCCAAGAACTACCCGCAACAAAAGTTAACTTCCCTTGTTTGAAAGCCTCCACCAAAGGGAGGTCCTTGGCCTGCTGACGAATCTGCAATACCCGGTCAAAACGTGTATCGCCAGCCACAGTCACTTCTTCTATCCCAATTCCCTTGAGTAAGTCTCTAGATTCATCATTTTGAACAAAGAGATGATTAAAACTACGCAATACCTTAGCATAATCTTTACCATACCATTTAAAGAATGCCTGCTGAGGTCTGAAGATCGACGAAACACTAAATACGGGAATATTCCTGCTATGCAACTCGTCTAAATAATTCTTCCAAAATTCATACTTGATGAAAAATGCCATGCAAGGGTTTGCCAAATCCAAGAACTTCTTCACATTTTGGGGCTTGTCGAAAGGCAGATAGCATATCACATCCGCCCCCTCATAATTCTTGCGAACCTCATAGCCAGAAGGCGAGAAGAATGTTAGCAGAATGCCATAAGACGGATACTCCTGACGTATGCGTTCCATCAACGGACGGCCCTGCTCAAACTCTCCCAGTGAAGCCGCATGAAACCAAATATAGCGTCGCCCTGGCTCTATCTTTGAGCGCAATACTTCATAACAGTCCTGTTGACCTTTCAGCATAGTCTTTACCTTCTTGCTAAAAAGTGCATCTGCTTTGGCAGCTAAGCTATATAAATTGATAGCAAGATTATACATAATTACTTCAACACTTCGATAGCTCTTTTCATTCGTTTCAGTGTCTCTTCCTTGCCCAACACCCAAGAAATATCGAACATGTGAGGACCTTTACCCTCACCCACCAATGTCAGTCGGAAAGCATTCATTATATCGCCTGTTTTGTAACCCTTGCTCTCTATCCAGGCCATCACAATCTTTTCTTGATTCTCTATGCTGAAATCATCGATATCTTTTAATACCTCCATCAACTCAGTCATACACTGGGCAGAATCTTCTTTCCAACGTTTCTTAACGGTCTTCTCATCGTATTCTGTAGGAGCTACAAAGAAATAATGGCTATTCTCCCACAGCTCTTTAACAAAGTTTACGCGGTTCTTCACCAGTCCCACAATAGTAACTACCTTATCAAAAGGTGCCTCAACGCCTTTCTTCTCTAGTTCTGGGACAAACAGTTTGGCCACTTCCTCATCACTCTTCATCAGCACATACTCATGGTTAAACCATATCAGTTTTTTATAATCAAACTTAGCTCCTGCTTTGCTGCAACGGTTGATATCGAAGAGCTTTATCATTTCCTCCATCGTCATGAGTTCCTGGTCATTGCCAGGGTTCCAGCCCAATAGTGCCAAGAAGTTGATAACAGCTTCCGGCAAATAGCCTTCCTCACGATAGCCATGTGATACCTCGCCTGTCTTGGGGTCATGCCATTCCAGGGGGAAAACAGGGAATCCCAAACGGTCACCATCACGCTTACTGAGTTTACCGTTGCCTTCTGGTTTTAGCAATAAAGGCAGATGGGCAAATTTTGGCATGGTGTCTTCCCAGCCAAAAGCTCGGTAAAGCAGCACATGCAACGGGGCAGAAGGCAACCACTCCTCACCTCTAATCACATGACTGATTTCCATTAGATGATCATCTACAATATTGGCCAAATGATAAGTAGGCAACTGATCGGCACTCTTATACAACACCTTGTCATCCAAGATAGACGAGTTAATAACCACCTCACCACGAATCAGGTCATTCACATGTACCTCCTCATTTGGTTCTATCTTGAATCTTACCACATATTGCGTACCATCAGCAATCAGTTTCTCCACTTCATCTTTTGACATTGTCAGCGAGTTACGCATCTGCATACGGGTAGATGCATCATATTGAAAATTAGCTATCTCGCTGCGCTTGGCCTCCAACTCCTGAGGAGTATCAAAAGCAATATATGCCTTACCTGCATCCAACAGAACCTTCACATATTGCTGGTAAATTTCCCTACGCTCCGACTGCCTGTAAGGACCACGCACACCACCAAAGCTCACACCTTCGTCAAAGTCGATACCCAACCAACGGAATGACTCCAGGATATATTCCTCAGCTCCTGGCACAAATCTATTAGAATCGGTATCCTCGATGCGGAACACCATATCACCCCCATGTTGACGAGCAAAGAGATAATTATACAAAGCAGTACGAACACCGCCGATATGCAAGGCTCCTGTGGGACTTGGAGCGAAACGAACCCTTACTTTCCTGTCTGCCATAGCTGTCAAAACACTATTTTTCTATTTTTGGGTGCAAAATTAACGCTTTTTCTCCATATTATCGGCTTATTTAGCAACTTTTTCGTAACTTTGGCTTTGCCCAAGTTACTCCAGCTAGGAAAAGATCAAATTCATTTGACTTTTCTCTCGACTTTTCGTAACTTTGTATAGGTTACGTTATCTTGGCAAAAAAATAAGCAAGCTTATTTTGTTCTGCACTCGATTTTTCGTAACTTTCGCAAAATATTGACTATTATGGCCCAGAATAACGAAAGAAAGTACACTATATGGAAAGCTTTTCTGTACAGATTACTCATCTTCATTTGTACAGTGGGGCTGATTGTTTACTTCATGCCACGAGACGTGAAGTTTAATTATCAATTCGACCTTGATAAGCCATGGAGATATGGACAACTCATTGCTACTTTCGACTTTCCTATATACAAGCCCGACGATGTAATCAAGCACGAGCAAGACAGTATCCTATCTCATTTCCAACCATATTACAATATTGACAAAGAAGTGAGTAAGGCCGAGTTGCAACAACTACGCAATGATTATCAAACATCCTTACGCCAGGTGCTTCCCAGTCAGGATTATTATAATTACCTGCAACGTACCCTTACAGAAATCTACAATGCAGGTATCATTAGCAATGATAATCTGAGCGACTTACAGAAAGATAGCACCAATGGCATCATGGTCATTGATGACAAGGTAGCCAATCAGGTAAGTCTCAATAAGATTTATTCTATCAGGGATGCTTATATGCATCTACTCACAGCCGATACTTCGCGTTATAGCCCCGACATATTGCGCCGATGCTCTCTAAATGATTATCTTACACCTAATCTGATTTATGATGAAGAGCGCACAAAAACGGCAAAAGAAGAGGTCTTCGACACCTATTCTTGGGCAACTGGTCTAGTGCAAAGCGGTGAAAAGATAGTAGAGCGTGGTGAAATCATCGACAGTAAGAAATACAATATCTTAGAGAGTTTACGCAAAGAGAGCATCAATCGAAGTGAATCTCAGAAAGAAAAGATGCTAATGCTGGCTGGTCAGTTACTTTTTACTGCCATTTTCATCGGTTTGTTAGTCGCATATCTGATTATCTACCGCAAAAAGTATTTCAGAGATCGAAATACGTTGTTGATGATATTCACACAGATAGTACTGCTTTGTGTACTTACTGAATTGCTAGTATCCAATAACATCTTGTCGGTGTATATCTTACCGTACGTGATGATGCCTATCATCATCCGCACTTTCCTCGACTCACGAACGGCATTCATGAGTTTCGCGATTACTATTTTGATCTGCTCCATCACTTTGCGCTATCCGTATGAGTTTATTCTAGTGCAATTCGCGGCAGGATTGACTGCCATTTATAGTTTAAAGGAGCTGTCACAGCGTTCGCAGATATTCCGCACAGGATTCGTGGTGGTACTCACCTACTTAGCGGTATTCTTCGCTTTTGAGTTGTTTACCGAAAACGACTTCAGCAAGATGAACCGCAGCAACTACATCTACCTTGCCATCAGCGGTTTCTTGGTATTGTTTGCCTATCCTTTATTGTTTATGTTTGAAAAAGTTTTCGGTTATACTTCCAATGTCACGCTGATAGAATTGTCAAACACCAACAACCCATTGCTGCGTCATTTATCAGAGCTGGCACCAGGCACATTCCAGCACTCCATGCAGGTTTCTAATTTGGTATTCGATGCCGCCACAGATATAGGTGCCAACGGACAGTTAGCCAGGACAGGAGCGCTCTATCACGATATCGGAAAGATGGAAAATCCAGCATTCTTTACCGAGAACCAAGGAAATGCTTCCAACCCTCACAAGGCATTGAGCTATGAGCAGAGTGCCCAAGTGGTCATCAGCCATGTTACCGATGGTCTGAAACTTGCCGAGAAGAACAATCTGCCCAAGGTTATCAGGCAATTTATTACCACCCACCATGGAGCTGGTAAAACTAAATATTTTTATATCAGTTGGAAGAATGAACATCCTGGTGAAGAGCCTGATCCAAGTTGGTTTAACTACCCAGGTCCTAACCCGTTTACTGCCGAGCAAGCTATCTTGATGATGGCGGATGCCGTTGAAGCTGCCTCACGCAGTTTGCAGGAATACACAGAAGAGAGCATCAATCAGTTAGTTGACAAGATTATAGATGCACAAGTAGCAGAGGGCTATTTCAACAACTGCCCCATTACTTTCCAGGACATACAGACGGTAAAGGATGTATTCAAATCGAAGCTAAAATCGATGTATCATCCCCGCATAAAATACCCTGAACTAAAGTAATGCCTCCCGCTGGTGGTCGCAGTATCTGCTATCACCCGTCGCAATATCCGTTATCACTCGTCGCAGTATCTGCTATACCCCTATAGGAGATACTGCGACACCCCATAGCAAAGCCTCCGGCAACCGATAGCTGCCGTTCCATCCACCCATAGCAAGTTCTCCCTCGACTCATGGTAGTCATTGCCACGAGCCATAGCTGGCATTAGAATAAAACAAAGGAGATTGCTCTACACAGGATCGACGTCGTAATATACTTGGAGAGATTTAAAGCGATCGTCCTGACGCATACGCTGCTCTACCTGCAGCAACAGCTTACGGGCCCGGGAAAAAGAGGCATTGGCCTCAATCTTCAGCATAATCATGCCGATATGCAGGGAATGTACTCTTGCTACCGCAGGCTGCATAGGGCCATTCACTCGTTCCTCACCAAAAACCTTAATTAACTGAGCAGTCATCTGGGCAGTCATGCTTTCGGTAAGTCTCTGCTGGCGATGCTTGATATAAATATACACCAACCGATAAAAAGGAGGGAAGTGGCATACTTGCCTTTCTGCCAACTGTCCATGCACCATTGCCTCGAAGTCATTGTTCATGACATTCTTGATGATCGGATAATCCACATGACCTGTCTGCAATACCACTAAGCCTCGTTCGCCCTTGCGCCCTGCCCTGCCTGCCACCTGCGCCATCAGTTGGTAGGCACGTTCGTAAGCGCGGAAATCAGGATAGTTTAGCATGGTATCTGCGTTGAGGATGCCCACCAGATGAACATGGTCGAAGTCCAGACCTTTTGACACCATCTGCGTACCAATCAAAATATCGGTCCTGCGCATTTCGAAGTCACGAATCATCTTTTCATAGGCGGTCTTACTGCGCGTGGTATCTAAATCCATCCTCGTCACACGTGCCAGAGGGAACATTTCTTTGATTTCATCCTCCACCTTCTCTGTACCAAAACCTCTGTCACGTAAATCCTCACTCCCACACTCAGGGCAAGTATGAGGCACTGCTGTGGTATATCCGCAGTAGTGGCACACCAGTTGGTTGGTGTGTTTATGATAGGTAAGACTTACGTCACAATGCACACAGCGAGGCACCCAACCACAATCATGGCACTCTATCATGGGAGCGAAGCCCCTACGGTTTTGGAATAAGATAATCTGCTCATTGCGTGCCAAGGCCTCCTCCATCTTCTCTTTCAAGACGGGGGAGAAATGGCCATGCATCATCTTCTTGCGATGCAACTCCTTGATGTCAACAGGTAAGATGGCTGGTAGTTGTATTTCCTGGTATCTTTCTTTCAACTCTACCAAACCGTACTTACCAGCCTCTGTTGCATTATGCCAGCTCTCAACTGAGGGGGTAGCGGTACCTAGCAGGGTCTTGGCACCATACATGGAAGCCAGCATCAAGGCGGTGTTACGGGCATGATAACGAGGGGCGGGGTCTTGTTGTTTATATGAACTTTCATGCTCTTCATCCACAATCACCAAACCTAAGCGCTGATAAGGAAGAAAGACTGAAGAACGAGCCCCTAATATAATAAGGTATGGATTGTTGGATAGCTGTTTATTCCATATTTCCACTCGTTCAGAATCAGAAAATTTGCTATGATAAATACCTATCTGAGAACCAAATACCTTTTTCAAACGCTCGGTAATCTGGGTAGTCAATGCAATCTCCGGCACCAAATAGAGCACCTGCTTTCCCTGACGGATGTTTTCCTCAATAAGATGAGTATATATCTCTGTCTTGCCAGAGGAGGTAACCCCATATAGGAGGCAGACTGATTGCTTCTCGAAGCATTGCTTGATTTCACCTAATGCCCGCTGCTGATTAACATTCAGGGGCTTTAACCCGGTTACTTGGCGTTCCTTCTCCGAGAGACGGCTGATGACATATGGATAGGTCTCAAATACACCTCTTTTCACCAAAGCATCAAATACCGCAACAGAAGCATTATGATGCGCCAGCAAGTCTTGTTTGCTCACCTCACAGGGACTTCCCTCGAAAAAGGCAGACAGTTGCAGATAGCTTAGCAACAGGTCTTGCTGCTTAACTGCACGCTTCAAAGAGTCAAGCATTTGCTGCAATGGTTCTTCTGAGCGATAGTTCTCTGTTAGTCTGACATGCGTCTCTACCTTAGGCTTGAACTCCAGTTTCAGGCCAGCAGGAACGGCAGCATTATACACATCGCCCTCAGCGCACATATAATAGTCGGCTATCCACTCCCAAAGTTTTAGTTGTTGCGGCATTACAGCAGGTTGCTCCTCTAGAAGGGAAAAAGCATATTTCACCTCATAGCCTTCCGGAGCCTCATGATGTACCCTATCAACGATACCTGTATAATGCTTTTTCTTTCCAAACGGAACAACCACACGGCATCCTCTCTTCACCTTTAGCGCCATGTCATCATCCACGGCATAAGTGAAGGTCGGTTTCAACGGCAACGGTAATATTACATCAACAAGAGTCATCATACGGATAAAAAATAGCGTTACTGACCTAAGCCGGTAACGCTATCTTCTTTCGTTACTATCTATCAGAACATGTAAGCCAAAGAAATCTGCCAAGTATTGGTCTTGTTAGAGATCTTCTTGCCTGCTTCATTAATATTGAATGAGTTACCCAAACCAATCTGATATGTCACCCCAATCTGAAGGTGATTAACCAGCTTCACACCAGCACCTAGATTTAATCCAAAAATGGCAGACTTTTTATTGATGGTATTACCTAAATCATCGATATCCTTAATATCCTTAAAGTTAAAGAATATATCAGGACCTGCGGCTAAGAAAATACCAGCCATATCACCCAAGCCAATAGTATATTTCATGTTAATAGGAATTTCAATACCCTGCTGCTTGTTATTTTCTTTACCGCGCTGAGAATACATTACCGCACCGTCAACACCAATACCGATAAGAGGAACAGTAGCTTCCACCATTGGACCAATGAAGAAACCTGTTGAGTTTTGCTTAATATCTCCCAAACTGGTATCACAACTTAATCTTGAAAGATTCAAACCGCCCTTCACACCAAACTTTACCTGCGCTTGTGCAGGAATAGCCATAGCCATACAGCAAACAGCTACAAATAATGTACATAAAAATTTCTTCATAATTCTCGTTATTTAGTTTGTCATTGGGGCAAAGGTACACATTTTTTTTAAAACTGGTTACAAATATGCAGTAAAAGTGCTACCTTTGCATTGTTTATTCAAATGGAGAGATGCCGGAGTGGTCGAACGGACCGCACTCGAAATGCGGCATACGGGTAACCGTATCCAGGGTTCGAATCCCTGTCTCTCCGCTAATCAGGAAAGAAAATGAAGAAAGTATTACTCACATTAGCAACGGCAGCAATAGTGCTATCTTCTTGTGGCACTATGGGGTTTGGCACCAGCATGGGTGCTATGGTTGGCGGTACATTAGGTTCTATAGCAGGTGATGCAGCTGGAGGCTGGCATGGTTCATCGATTGGTGGCATGGTTGGTTCTATTGCCGGCATGGCTGTGGGTGCAGCTATTGAAGAGCAGCAGATTAAAAATAAGATGGAACAAGCAACCAAGAGTACACCATCTGTGTCATATTCTCAGCAAGACAATGCAATGGCGAATATAGAACTCGACAACTTTATATACTCTGATAGTAACAATAACGATATCATTGAAGCTGGCGAGAAGTGCCAGATTAGCTTTGAAGTAGAGAATGAAGGAGACAAAACTGTTACAAACATCACTCCTATACTGGAACTGATAGAGCAAAACAAAGGCATCAAGATTGGCAATCCCACAAAGATCAGCAAACTATCTGCTAAAAGCAAAGCCACCTACTCTATTCCAGTTTATGGCACTTCACACCTGAAAGACGGTGAAGTAGAATTCCGCGCATACGTCATTGACGACAATGGCAATACGAGCGAATCACGAGAGTTTACCCTTCCTACTAAGAAATAGTTGGATAGAATTTACCGTATTCTGCCATAAAATATAACATCCTGGGCCAACAGAAGCAACAGGGTTCAGATAGGTGTAGGTAATCCAAATGGCAAAGGCAGTGTTTTTCTGCCCCAATGCTTGTCCGGCATTCACCGTACTGTCATAGAAACTTCCTACAAACTTGCCCAGTGCGAATTGTATCATACAGAGAATGGCAGAGGTAAATGCTATCATCAGCAATAGCCATACAGACACATCGGCATGTACGATATTCTTGATAGTTGTGCCTGTGACGATAGAGAGGGAAATACCCCACATATAAAAGCCCATATCCTTTACAGCCACGATCTTATCATGCAAAGGTTTCACAAAGTGCCGTACAAACCATCCTAAGAACAAAGGCAACACCAACACCAGACACACCTTATTTAATATAATAAGGAAAGCATCCCAGAAAGTAAGATGTGCTTCCTTCTCAATCAGGGGGAAAAAAGTGGGAATCAATATGGCAGTAACGAAACTGCTGATAAAAGTATAAGTCGTCATGGAGCCTAAATTACCCCCTAACTTAACGGTAATCACTGCCGCGGCAGCCGCTGTAGGACAGATAATACAAGTCAAAATACCTTCCCACACAATCTTGCTGCCTGTTGTTTGCTCTGTTAATAGAATGATGCCCACCACTATCAATACCAACAGCACTTGCAGCAGTACAATCCACAAGTGCCACATCTCTGTCTTCATTTGCTTAAAATCCACTTTGCAGAATGTCACGAACAGAATCATAAACATGAACAGTGGCAATATGGCATCGAAGATAGGGTCGAAAAACAAGGCAGCTTCATGCAATGCCGGAGTAAAGGCAAAGATGAAGTAAGCCAGTGCACCTATACCCATCGATACTGGCAATGTCCAGTCTTTTGCAAATTGTACCAGATTCATGCCGCAAAAATAAACAATTCTGTCCACATAAAAAAGGGGTGCGGCTATTTGCCGCACCCCTAACGATTATTATATTGATCTTATGAATGAAGGTGATCAATTAGCGAATGCTGGATAACCAGGATTCTGAACCAGGTTAGGATTGGTCTGCCATGCAGAGAATGGAATTGGGAACAGCTTCAGGTATTCATCTGATGGACGATTCCAAGGATTAGCATTTGGAGTCACAGTCTTAGGCATACCATTGTTATCAAGTTCATTGCCTACGCCTGCACGGAACATGCTCCACATATCCTTATCATAACAACCGAAGCGGATATCATCCTCACGAGACACACCTTCCCAAGCCAGCTCCAGACGACGCTCCAACTGAACATCAGCCAGAGTAACCGTAGAGTAGTTGTGAGAAGAGTCACCCCAAGCACGAGCACGAACCTTGTTCACTAACTCTGTAGCTTCAGCTACTGAGCCACCTGAACGGAGCAGTGCCTCTGCACGTACCAGGTAGAAGTCTGCCAGACGGAAGATGGCGAAGTCATTGTTCATGGCACTGGTCAGGGAAGCATCATACTCCCACTTGCCAACACGTCCACCATCCTGCTGCTGTACTTCACGCCACAGTGTACCATCCTTTTCAGTACCGTTCAATGGGAACACCTCAGCGTAGTGGTTCATCGGCAGGTTCTTACCGGTTAACAGAATCTCTTTAGTACCCAACTTGTACTGCATACCCAAACGGAATGATGAGATACGTGGATCGTTCTCAGGATCATTATAGTAATCATAGTCAGGATCGCTTGCCTTGCTTGGGTCAGCCATGAACAGCTTCACATAGTCAGGCTGGGCGCAGAAACCGTTCCATGCACCGAAGCTTGCACCGATAGCTTGATTCTCTACATAACCCAAGGTACGGAAGTGCAGTGAGTTAGTGTTTCTGGTGTCACCAGAAGAGTACTGTGCGCAGAGGATAGATTCCTTATTGCCAGAATTGTTCCATGAGAAGTTGTCACTCCAGTTGCTTAGCAGTTCCAGACCCGGAGTGTTGATTACCTGCTGTGCCTCGTCAGCAGCCTTGGCGTACTGGTCACCCATGCCCCAAGCATCTGAGTTCAGGTACAGCTTGGCCAGCAATGCGTGAGCAGAAGCCTTGGTGAAACGACCATAGTTACCCTCAGCCTCAGGCAGGTTAGGAATCAAAGAGTTCACTTCCTGTACCAGCCAGTTGTATGCCTCTTTACGAGGAGTATTGCCAGGCAACTCCTTATTGTTATAGTCGATTACCATAGGTATGTTGCCCCACTTGTCAATCAGGAAATAGTACCAATAAGCACGGATACCCTTGATCTCGGCAGCCTTCTGGTCCTTGTCAGGCATCTCCGAGTTCTCAACGGTGTTCAGGTTGGCGTTGCAGGTACCGATTGACTCCATGGCTACGTTCCATGCGCCAATATTACATGAGGTCATGTTGGTGTAGGTGTGCATGAACATCTGCATGTACTGGCCACCATCCCACCAGTCACCACCAATACGGGTAGGGTAAATCATCACTGAGCCTGCAGCCTCACTCATGGTCAGAGGATCAGACGGGAACACGCGCTTGAGCGTGTTGTAGCAGGTACCCACCAGTGCATTGATCTCGGTAGCGGTGCCACCGAACGATTCTGCCGGCAGCTGGTCGTAGATACGCTCGTCCAGATCCGTACAAGAAGGCACGGTAACCAGGAGAGAAGCGGCAGCCAGCAGACTGAATATCTTATTCTTTTTCATAATGTATGTCCTGTTTTTAAAGGTTAGAATGTTAAGTTAACACCGAAGATGAATGAGCGAGATTTCGGGAAGTACTCGCGTGCCTCGATACCGGGGGCCAGACCTGAGGTTGAAGAGTAGTTCACTTCAGGATCCAGACCCTTGTAGCCGGTGATCACGAACAGGTTCTGTGCGGTCACGTACAGGCGGGCCTTGCTCAGCCAATCAAGCTTCTTGGTGTCGAAGGTGTAACCCAGTGTCATGTTGTCCAGGCGTGCGAATGAGCCGTTCTCAATCCAGAATGAACTAACCTTTGCAGACTCCTTGATCTTGGTCAGGTTGTCGTTCTTCATGGCGTTGGTACCCATGATGTAGTTAGGAGTACCGTAAGCTGCCAGAGGGTTGTTCAGCACCTTGTTGCCCAGCGTTCCGCGCAGGAAGAAGCTGAAGTCCCAGTTCTTCCATGTGAAGTTGTTGGTCCATCCGAACTCAGCCTTAGGCAGTGCGTTGCCGATATAGGTACGGTCGTCATCAGAAACGACACCGTCATGATTAACATCCTCATAGATGAAGTGGCCGTCTGCATCCAGACCCAGGCACTTCAGGTTGAAGAAGTTACCCAGTGAGCGGCCTTCCTCCACGATGTGGGAGGTCTGGCCTGACTGGCCGCGGATCCACGGGTTACCGGTGTATACGGCTGAAGTAGAATAGAAGTCATTTGACAGGCGGGTCACACGGTTCTCGTTGTGAGAGAAGGTCAGCGTGGTGGTCCAGTCAAAGTCGCGGGACCTGATGACGTTCCAGTTCAGGGTCAACTCGATACCCTTGTTGGTCATATCGCCCACGTTGGCAGCGATAGAGTTGTATACGTAGGTAGGAGTAGGAACCGAGTAGTTGTACAGCATGTCCTTGGTCTTCTTTGAGTAGTACTCCACGGTACCGCCCAGGCGTCCGTTGAACAGAGAGAAGTCAAGACCGATGTTGAACATGTGGGTTGCCTCCCACTTCAGGTCAGGGTTGGCATTCTGAGACACGCGGAATGCAGTCTTGGTTGAGCCACCGGTGATGTATGTTCCGTATGCCTGGTACAGCTCGAGTGACTTGTAAGGAGACAGACCGTCCTGGTTACCGGTCACACCGTAACCTGCGCGCAGCTTCAGGTCGTCCACCCACTTCACGTTCTGCATGAAAGGCTCCTGGGAGATGCCCCATGCTGCAGATACTGACGGGAAGGTACCCCACTTGTGGTTCTTACCGAACTTGGATGAACCGTCTCGACGGATGGTAGCTGTTACCATATAACGCTCCTTGAAGGAGTAAGTGGCACGACCAAAGAAAGAAATCAACTTGTAAGCGTTCCTACCTGATGTCACATTACCAACTTTCAGCTCATTTCCAGTTTGAAGGTTATCGGCACCCATAGAAGTAACTGCAAAATCAGTAACGTAAGCATACTGTGACGCATACTCGTTATTCTCCCAAGAGTAACCAGCCAAAGCACCTACGTGGTGGTCACCGAAAGTCTTATCAAAATTGAGTGTCCAATCCATCAAGATTCGATCCCATGTCTGATTTTGGCGAGTTGCACTACCATTAGGATCACGACCCATGTAATTGGTTCCTGCATTCCAGCGACTATAATCGTTGCTGTAACGGCTCTTGTAAAGGTTTGTTTTGATATTCAAACCATCGATGATGTCAAACTGCACCTCACCTTGACCGTAGTAATAAACACTCTTATTCTTCCTATAGTTTTCTTTTTCAGCCTTCACAGGGTTACCCTGATCATAACCAGTCCAATCAAGGAATGAACCATCTGCGGCATATACAGGATATACTGGAGCCATGTTATA
>Ga0310691_10001718_pt1 | contig 32268 bp, 28 predicted proteins | sample 176DNAGHGlowgp2_FD_203887 | JGI IMG/M metagenome (GOLD analysis project Ga0310691, IMG submission 203887) | Sheep rumen microbial communities from Palmerston North, Manawatu-Wanganui, New Zealand - 1766 DNA GHGlow gp2 (v2) (version 2) | ecosystem: Host-associated > Mammals > Digestive system >... | reverse complement strand
TATCCATTTCTCTTTTCCCGTTTATGGCGCAAAGTTACGAATTTAACTTTAAAGAAACAAATATTTGTATAGTTTTTTACTTTTGAAAGTTAAAAATCATAGTAAAGTACTATATCGACAAGAACCCGCTGTATGCAACGGGAGTTTACCGCCAACGGATGGAAGGTGTATTCATTAAGGCGAAGCAGCAGTGATTATACCTACCATAATTATGTTCCGCAGACGGTATCATGGCACTGGCTCGCTGCTGCCTCGTCATCACAGCATCTTATAGCGCTCGTATTCATATTTCATGCGCTCCTTCGTTTGATACAGACATTCCTGCTGATATTCAGGGGTACAACCAAAGTCACCCGGACACATGACGAGGCGGTTACACTGTGGATAGTAGGGACAGGTGGCGCAGGCCTCGATGTCGGCAGGACGCTCCTTGAACTTGCGGAGGATGGCTTCGTCGCGATCCTCGCTGTCAATATGGCCGAATAACTCGCGGTCGATGTAGTGTTCGCATTTGCTAAGATTGCCATCAGGAGTAATCACCACGCCTCCATCGTCGTCGGCCGTGCAGCGATTCAGTTTGATGTCTTTCAGCAATCTCCGTTTTTGTTCATAGCCAAACGCTACTATCTGCTGCTGCAGTTTCATTCGCTGAACAAAGAGTTCAGCGTTTTCTTCCGGCGTACGCTCACGATAAAGTCCATGGGAATAGACGGATAAGTGTTCGTTGGTGCCGAAGCGCTGGTGCAGCAGTTCTACCAATTCAGCCATCTCTCCGATGTTGTGCTTATCGACGTTCAGGCGTATGTTCACCTGGATGCCAGCAGCAGTCAGCAAGGCGATGTTCTGCAGCACACGCTCAAAAGCATTCACACCCCGATAGACGTAGTCCTTCACGCGGTTGTAGGTCTGCGCAGTGCCATCGAGGGTAATCTGTACCTGCTGCAACTGCCACAAATCCTTGGCACGCTGCACCATGTCGGCATCGAACAGGTAGCCGTTGGAAGTCATCCATGAGTAGAACGGTACGCCCTGCCCGCTGAGTTCCGTGCAAATCTGGTCTATCACCTTGGTGTTGACCAACGGCTCGCCGCCGAACCAACGGAGGTTGACTTTATCATCACTGCGATGTGTCACGATGTAGCGCACAACCTTGCTGGCCGTCTCGGCGGTCATGGTGACATGCTTGGTGCCCTTCTCGTAGCAATAGAAACAGCGGGCGTTGCAGCCGGTGGTGGTGAAAATGATGTATTTGTAGATGGCATTGGTGGCGGGATTGAGGATCGCTGCCAATTGGCGAATCTCGCGGCAGGCTTTTTGGTCGTCGTGGTCCTGCGGCACTAAGAACCAGCGGTCTATCAGTTCCTTCTGCCCCGTGATGTCAGCAGCCTCGTCGGGCGTCAACAGCACCATTGAGCACGTCAGGGTGTTGTAGAGCAACAGACCGTCATCGACGGGCTGTTGCACCACGTAAGTCATCAGGCGGTAATGCTGACCGTCAGTGCGTTTCTGCGGGCCTATCATCCGCTCAATCAGTGGTGTTGTAGGGATAATGACTTTCATTGTTCTATTTGGTTTTACAGATGGTTTCGAGTGTCAAATCTGTCGCCTCCCTGTTGGGCAGGTTCTTCAAATGGTAGAAGGGTATCTCTTTGGCGAGTTGTCCCATCAGGGGGGTGAGCAGCGCCATGGCGGCATCGTCCCACATGGGCATCATCACCTGGTTGAGCAGCACAATCATCGCCTCCTGCTTCGTGAGGCGGCGGATGCTGTTCTCGGGTGCCTGCTCCAGTGATATGAGCGCACGGATGGGTACCTGCTTCTGCTGACGGATGCCATCCTTGCCGTCCCATGGCATGCCGAAGCCTATCCACTGGCCGTCGATGCGGCGTAGTCCCGGGCGGTCACCGATGATGAAGTCGGCACCCTGGTACTGCTGCCACAGCTTGGCCTGCGTCGATTTGCCCATGCCCGAGGGCCCGAGGAACACCACGCCGTAGCCATCTTTCTCTACCAGTGCAGCGTGCAGAGGCATCCCGTCGCGCATCGTCATACCTGCCTCACAGGCGGCACGGATGGTAGAGGAAATGGGAAACCAAGGTTGTGTCCATCTTTTTATTCTTTCGTGATAGAAACGATGTCGCGAGATGTAAAGCGTCATCTCACTATAGTCTCTGGCGCATATCAGCACACGCTTGATGTTGTACTTGATGTCTTCTTCGTTCATCAGCGAGACGAAGGCCCATGAATCCTGCGTGTCGTGGATATTAAAAGTGTCTGTCGTGCAGACGATGGGATGTGCGGTGGCTTCTGCTATTTTCGTTTCAAGCAGCGCCTCGTCGCCCAGATGAAGTGTAAAGGTATGGGTAGCAGGCATCACCTGGCTGAATCCAGCCAAGTAGTCCATATACTCATCGTTATTGATGGCATCATCCACCAGCAGGCGGTAATTGGCAAAGAAGTATTCGTGCATGGGCTAAAAGATTCGAGGAAATAAACGATGCAGTTTGTTCATCACCCTGAATGGCAGCAACAGCAAAGGGCGCAGGGGCAACAGCGAGTTCCACAGACGGAACACTCTTACCCATCGGGGCGATTCACAATCAATGGTGAGCCGTCCACGCTTGATGAACAGTGCCTTACCGAGAATCTGCTTCTTGGGCTGCCAGTGGTCAGGGCGTAGATTACCGTCGCCGAAGGTCTGCACGCGGTCACCGTCTATCCGGTAGAGCCGATGCAGACAGTAGTCGCCACCAAGGTATTTGCCAGGAAACAGCACGATGTCGCCCACCTTCAGTTCCTCTTCCTTGACGGCGACAATCATCACATGGTCGCGAAAGGGACGGACGAAAGGCAGCATACTACCACCCGTCACCTGAAACCAGACGGGGATTTGCCCCGCTCCGTCAGGCGACTGCTCCTGCAGCACTACCCATTCTTCTACGGTCAGCGATATTTTCTTATCCATCATTGTCTCGCTGGCAGAGGTCAGGCCACAACGCCTGCCTCCCTCAGCGAGTTGATAGTTTCCTGCACGTCGGCGAGAGCCGTCTCAGGTGTGACGTCATAGGCCGCCACCAGGGCAGAAACCGTCTCCTCGACGGTCTTGCCAGCTTGCAGCTGTTCGTAGATCAGCGCAGCGGTATCATTGAGATTCAGTGCGCCACCAAAGTCCTTGACGTTCGCCCCCGTAGGCAGTACGACATTCAGACCGCACACCTTGCGGAGCACAAAGTCTTTTTTCAATTGCGGAATCATAGAATCATAGGTTATGATAGCCCATAAGTACAATGAAAATCCCCTGAATCAAACGTAGCTGGTGGAGGACAGAACGATGCAGCAATTCTGGTCTTAAAGTCGAACTCAACCTTCTGAACGGTAGGCTTCTCGTACGTCATCTTTTCTGTTTTCATCTTTTTTTAAGTTTAATTGTTATACAATATGACCTTTCGGTCGTTAATCTTCTTTTTCAGTCTTTTCTGCCGCCTTGTATCTTGCCTTTATATAGTTGCAAAAGTCTGTGTCGCACTGGTGCTTGGCAGCTCCCTTCGGATGCCGCATCGGGCAGTAATGACACTTGTCGTTCAGTTCACAGCTGTGGCACGCCTTGGGCACCTCGTAGTTCTTCACCGCTTCGTTCACCTCGCTCCAAGCCTGATGAAAACCATCGCGCAGGGGATGGGCGCACACCACATCCCTTGGGAATGGCAGACAAGGAACCATAACACCATCCCAATTGACGGCAAAACCCGAACGGCCCGCACTGCAATACAAACCCTTGTCTGACAATATAGGGCGATTCAGTCGCTTCATAAAGAACTCATGGTCGGCAGCGTCGTACAGTGGGGGCAGCATCTCCCGCCTCTTCTCTTGGATGCTCATGTCTTCCTCGAAGGTGAGGTCGAAGTCTGCCTTCTTTCTGCCCGTATTCTCATGCGGGTCAATCAGACTACCGTTCACCATCACGCTCACGCCAAACGATCCTGCCAACTTCATCACCCGCTCCGTCCACGGTGACATATAACTGCTTGGGGTCACCGCGAGACAAACAGTCAAACCTGCCTCGACGGCCTTCCGGATATGGCTCACCACCTGCTCGTAGGCATCCACGCCCGTCACCGCCACATACGACTCGCTGTCGCAGCCATAGAGGGAGATGTCTATCTTGTAAGGAGGATAATCCTTGAATCTGCTGATGGCATCTTCGTTGAGCAGCAGTCCGTTGGTCTTCACCTGGGTCGGGATGCCGTGATTGATGAGATACATATAGATGTCCCAAAAGGCGGGGTGCGTCATCGCCTCGCCGCCCGTGAGCAGTGCCTCCATCATGCCCTCGTCGATTGCCTGCTGAATGAGCGATATCCATTGTTCGCCCGAGAGCATCCTGTGCCTCACCGACGGGTCTTGCAGATGCACATAGCACATCTTGCAGTCGAGGTTGCACAGCGGTGTCAACTCGAAACTGCCGCTGTAGGGGACATCCGCCTCGCGGGTCCGCTCCTCCATCATGGCGATGAATTCTCTGTAGGGTAGTTTGTCCATAAGTCTGTCAATTCTGGGCAACAAAGGTACAACGCTCCGCGTTAATTTCAAAAAAAAAAAACGAAGAAATGTTAACGGGTTAACATTTCTTCGAATTTTAACAATTCAGCGAATAAGCCGTAAACTGAGCGATTCGCTGAATAGTTACGTCGTTCTGTCGGCCCTCCGCCCCCTTGCCAGCCAGTCCACAAGATACAGGATTCGGCAAAATGGAAGGAAGTTGGGGAATAGATAGATAGGGAAAACAAAAGCGCAGCCAAATAGTTGGATGCGCTGATGGCTTATGAGAAAGATACGTATTGACTATAATGCATCAATTTTACTCATAACTGTCTCTGGCAATACGTCAAGTCCGAAAAGCAGGTGGTTTTTGTCGTAACCAAGGAATGTGAGATATTTTAAAATAAGGGCGTAGTTGACTTGTGCATAAACCATGCTTTTGCGACCTGTTGCATCGAAGCATATTGGCTCGTGGTGTGCAATACGGTTGCGGAACATCTTTATTTGCTGAAGTTCCTTGAAGATTGCCTTTTGACCGAGTCCTGTCTGGCGGGCTGGGAATATCTGCAAAATCGACTGGCCTCCATGACGGAATGGCACTTTGGTGAACATATACGTCCAAAAACCGAAACTGACAGATGCAACCACTTTATCTGGCGTGTATTTGCCTTTACTAACCATATTTGTTATGTCGTTCAACGTGTCCTGTCGTTGTGGTGAACGTTCTAGCATTCCACCGCTTTGCAATTGATGGTATATCCAGTCGGCATCATTAAAATGACTGGAAAAGTGCTTGTTGATGGCATTACGTAGAACTATTTCAAAAATACTAAGAACACCATAAAATTTCTGGCAAAGGCGAACATTGTAGCGGTATAATGTTAGAGCTTTAACGGTGTTGCCGCCACATGCATTTTTATATTTACTGAGCCTGGCAGCAGAAAATGCATTCTCAAATTGACGATAATTCATATTTTTTTGGCTTTTTATTTGCACAATTCATTTTTTATGCCTATCTTTGCACCGTAATCCCCCGGAGTCCCTGTTATCAAGACATACTTCGGGGTTAAGTTTTTTATAGGCAGCTGCAAAGATAATACTTTTCTGCTAAACTCACACATCATCTTCCCATTATTTTGTAAACTCAAGGCAAAGAAAAAGGATATTCCCCTTAAAACTCTAGGTGTATCCTTCGAATTTTAACAATTTAGCGCGCTTTTACCGCAGCCGGAAGGAGAATATTTTACTTTCGCTGCATAGTTAATAGTTAATCCAAGGTAGCAAGATATTCCGTAGCAGTCATCACAGGTAGGCGTGAAGCTTTAATATGCCATGGTAAAAAGGCGAACGGCATCATGGCAGAATGGCTCACGGCGGTCGAGCAAATCGACCACAATATTGGTGTCAAGGAACAAACGCATCATTGGTATTTCTCCTCTAAGTATTTGTTATAAGCCTCACGGGCGTTTAGGTCGTCTTCGGCTACAGATTCGCCCGCACCAAGCAGGCTGAGTACTATGTCGGGAACTTGCTGCTCAGTCTCGGTTGCTTTGCTTTTCCCGATGAAGCGAACAAGGAAATTCTCAATGACATCAGAGAGGTTCAGTCCCTGCGACTGTGCATAATCGGAGGCCTGCTGATAGATGTTACTGTTAATTGCTACATTCATAATCTTGCACTTTTTGAAACGTTTCGATTGCAAAGATACAATCTTTTTAGGAAAGGACAAAAGAAAAGGGAAAAAATCCGCACCATCGATGAGATAGTGCGGATTTTATAGTGCGGATATAATCTTAATTGCGTACACAAATGTTGCTGTTGTGTTATACAATGACGCCCGTGCGCATCACTTCACGATAGATAGGTGAATCCTCACCGCTCTCAAGTATAATGGGTTCGATATAACTGCTGATGTTGCGTTTGGCTCGACCCAGTGACACAGCCGTATCCCACCACTTTTCCCTATCTACTTTGGGTACGATGATGGCTACATCGATATCGCTCCACTCATTGGGGCATCCCTTGGCGTAAGAACCGAACATCATGACTTTCATCTTAGAGTCAAAGCGCGGAGCGATGACTTCCTTATAGCGTCTCACTAGTTCGAGAGCGAATTCCTTGGGCAGAATTCCCTGTATAGTATCGGGCGTAAAGTCTATTGGATTGATAACTTTTCCTTTAACATTTCGAGTATCCATGTGCGCAACTGTTTTGCATTCTCGATTGCAAAGGTACGAACTTTCTTTGAATTATGATGCAGAAAGGACGAAAAAAAAATTAAAGACATGACGTAAATCCGTCAGTAGCGAGGTGTTGGAAAAGTCTGATTTTGAGGAGGTGAACCTTTTAATATGCCCATGACGTCATCAGTGGTCAGTATTCTTAAGAGTACAAAAGAGTCTTGTTGACAGTGCCAAAGATGCCTGGTTGCGGGAAAGTTGTTACAACTTTTCAGATAGTTGTTACAACTATTTTAAAAGTTGTTACGGCTTTTCAGAAAGTTGTTACAACTTTTCTGTGGTTCAGCATCGGTGGCGTTCTGGTTCAGCATCGGTGGCGTGTCACTCAATCCCAAAGAAGCACCCCACGAGGTGGGCGATGAAGAACAGGCCAGGCGAGTTTTTTCGTACCTTTGACCTTTGGTCTTAGGTTCTTTCGCTCGGAAATGAAAAGAAAAACAAGTTTTCCTTTTGCATTCCGCTCGCTTATTCGTACCTTTGTACGCATTATTCCTGACAAGCTGTTTTTGTCAAGGAGAAACCATAGCATTAACGGAACATGAAGACGATAAGAGAGTGTCTCGAGGAACGTATACTGATAATGGACGGAGCCATGGGCACGTTCATCCAGCAGAAGGCACTGGACGAACGGGTGTTCTACCGCCGCCCGTTTGCCTCGTGGCAGGTATCGCTGGCCGGCAACAACGACGTGCTGAACCTGACGGCTCCCGAGGTGATTGCCGACATCCATGAGCGCTACGTGCAGGCCGGTGCCGACATCATCAGCACCAACACCTTCTCGGCCAACCGCATCAGCCAGCGCGAATATGGCTGTGCCGAGCAGGCACGCCTAATGGCCTACGAGGGAGCTCGCATTGCCCGACGCGTGGCTGACGAGACCAACTCAAGACTCTCAACTCTCAACTCTCCTACGAGCTCTGCTCGCTTTGACCTTCAGGTCAAAGAACTCTCAACTCTCAACTCTCAACTCTCAACTCTCAACTCTCAACTCTCAACTCTCAACTCCAAAAAAGTCTGGGTGGCCGGCTCGATGGGTCCTACGTCGAAGTCGCTGACGCTGGCTTCCGACATGGGGCAACCCGCCCTGCGTGCCATCAGCTTCGACGAAATGGCAGCAGCCTATGGCGAACAGGCCGAGGCTCTCATCAGCGGTGGTGCCGACCTGTTGCTGATAGAGACGTGCTTCGATGCGCTGAACGCCAAGGCCGCCCTCTATGCCGTGCAACAGTTGAATGAGCGACTGGGACGCGTCATCCCCGTCATGGTGTCGGCCACCATCAACGACCGCGGCGGGCGTACGCTGACGGGACAGACGCTGGAGGCTTTCTTCGTCAGCATATCGCACTACCCGATATTGAGCTTCGGCGTGAACTGCTCGTTTGGCGTTACCGACCTGCGCCCCTTCGTGGAGCGACTGGCCGAGCGCGTGCCGGCATTCCTGAGCATACACCCCAACGCTGGGCTGCCCAACGAGATGGGCGAGTACGAGGAACTGCCGGAGTTTACTGCTGCCCACCTGCGCGAGATGGCTGAGGCGGGACTGCTGAACATAGCGGGCGGATGCTGCGGCACGGACGACCGCCACATCAGGGCCATCCGAAAGGCGCTGGACGGCATGGCCCCGCGACAGGTGCCACAAGCCGACCACCGTCTGTGGCTCTCGGGGTTAGAGGCTCTGTTGGTGGACCGCCAGACACAGAACTTCGTCAACGTCGGCGAGCGCACCAACGTGGCGGGCTCCAGGAAGTTTGCCCGCCTGATAGCCGAGAGGAAATACGACGAGGCCATGACCGTGGCCCGTCACCAGATAGAGGGCGGCGCCTCCATCATTGACATCAACATGGACGATGCCATGCTGGACAGCCGTGAGGAGATGCAGACCTTCACCCGTTACGTGGCCAACGACCCTGCCGTGGCTCGCGCGGTGCTGATGATTGACTCGTCGGACTGGCCCACGGTGCTGGCTGGCCTGAAGAATGCACAGGGCAAGTGCATAGTCAACTCCATCAGTCTGAAGAACGGAGAGAAGGAGTTCTTAGACAAAGCCCGTGAACTGCGGCGCTTCGGTGCCGCCGTGGTGGTGATGGCCTTCGATGAGGAAGGACAGGCCACGAGCTACGAGCGGAAGACGGCGATAGCCCAGCGGGCCTACCAGCTGCTGACGGGCATTGGCTTCCCGCCACAAGACATCATCTTCGACGTGAACATCCTGTCGGTGGGTACGGGCATCAGCGAGCACGCCAACTACGGCCGCGACTTCATCCGTGCCGTGGCATGGATCAAGCAGCACCTGCCACAGGCCAAGACCAGCGGTGGCGTGAGCAACCTGTCGTTTGCCTTCCGCGGGAATAATAAGGTACGCGAGGCTATGCACTCCGTATTTCTCTACCATGCCATCAGTGCCGGACTGGACATGGCCATCGTCAATCCTGCCATGCTACAGGTGTACGACGACATAGACGCAGAGCTGCTGAAGGCTGTCGAGGACGTGATACTGAACACGGACGAGGGCGCCACCGAACGGCTCATCAGTCTGGCAGAACGCATCCGGCAGGCATCAGCCAACGACGCTGCGGCAGCACAGGACGGCCAGCAGCCGCCGGTAGAGTCGTGGCGCAACAAAACGGTAGAGGAACGACTGACATACGCACTGAGCAAGGGCGTGAAAGACCACCTGCCCGAAGACGTCCGGGAGGCGTTAGAGAAATGCGACGGCCAGCCCGTCAGCGTGATAGAAGGTCCGCTGATGCAGGCCATGGAGCACATCGGCATACTCTTTGGCGAAGGAAAAATGTTCCTGCCTCAGGTGGTGAAGTCGGCCACGGTGATGAAAGCGGCCGTAGAGTTGCTACAGCCCTTCATGCAAACAGCGGCGGCAGAACGTGACAACCGGCCCGTCATCATCATGGCCACAGCCAATGGCGACGTACACGACATTGGCAAGAACATAGTCAGCATTGTGCTGGGATGTAACAATTTCGATGTGCACGACCTAGGCGTCATGGTGGCCAACGAGACGATTCTGGAGGAAACAAAACGACTGAACCCCATGCTGGTGGGCATCAGCGGGCTGATAACCCCGTCGCTCAAAGAGATGGAGAACCTGTGCCGCCTGTTCCAGCAACAGGGACTGAAGGTGCCCATTCTGGTGGGTGGTGCCACCACGTCGGCACTTCATACGGCCGTAAAGTTGGCTCCGCTCTATGACGGTGGCGTCATCTACGGTGGCGATGCCTCGCAGACCTCTGTGCTGGCCAAGCGCCTGCAGATGGATGCCAGGGAGGCTTTGCGGCAGGTGCACGCCGGTCAGCAGCAAATCCGCGATGCCTATCAGGAACACCATGCGGCTGTGTTGACACCCTATCAGGAAGCAAACCGGAAGGCACCTGTGATGGAGAACCGCGACATATATCCTACGGCAGAAGAAATGAACGCCAAAGTTCCGGCCATCGATATCGACGTCACTGCCGTCGAGGACTACATAGACTGGCGGATGTTCCTGCTGTTCTGGGGATTCAAGGGCGAGACGCTGCAGCAACTGCTGGTGAATCCTGAAGCCGAAAAGACACTCAACGACGGACGGCGGTGGCTGCAAGAGGCTGTCAGCCACAGGAGGGTGCGACTGCAGGCACTGGTGCACTTTGAAGATGCCACCCGGCGCGGCAACGACATCGTGCTTGCTGACGGGCAACGGCTGCCGATGTTGCGCAGCCAGAGTGCTACGGGACACTATCTCTCGCTGGCCGATTTCTTCGATGCCGGGCAGCCCAGTGCTGTAGGACTGTTCACCATAGCGGCACGGCCTATGGCTGAGGGTGACGGCGGACAGACCACTCCTGACGTCACGACCGCTGACGATTCCGAGCGGCTGATGGCGCATGCCATCTGTGCCCGACTCACGGAAGCCTGTGCCGAATGGATGCAGCAACAGGTGTATGGTAGCCAGCATGCCCTCCGGGCAGCCTTCGGCTATGCCTCGTGTCCGGACCATTCGCTGAAGCGCATCGTCTTCGACCGCCTGCAGGCAGAACGCCTGCTGAAGGTCACGCTGACCGACCACTACTCCATTCAGCCGTCGACAGCCATCTGCGGCATGTTCATCGGACACAGCGAGGCCCGCTATTTCCCCGTCGGGCGCATTGACCGCGAGCAGCTGAAGGACTATTGTCAGCGCCGAGGCATCAGTGTGGACGAGGGTGAGCGCCTGCTCTCAAAATTCCTGAAAGAAGAAGAATAACAACATAACGCAAAAAAAGAACATGAGCAAAGTCATAGACATACTGAACAACCGTAAGGCACCATTTGCTTCGTTTGAACTGGTGCCACCATTAAAAGGCAGCGATGTGAGCCAACTGTACAACAGCATTGACCCACTGATGCAGTTTGAACCGCCCTTCATCAACGTCACTTGTCATCGTGACGAGATAGAATACGTACCCAACGCCAACGGCACATACACCAAGCTGACACTGGCCAAGCGCCCGGGAACGGTGGCCATTGTGGCGGCCATCATGCGACGCTACCCGCAGCTGCAGATTGTGCCGCACGTCATCTGTGGCGGGGCATCACGGTCGAAGGTGGAGAGCGAACTGCTGGACCTCCACTTCCTGGGCATTCAGAACGTGGTGGCACTGCGGGGCGATGCCATTCCCGGACAGCGATTCTTCATTCCCGAGGCTGACGGATTCTCGCACACTGACGAGCTGGTGAAGATGATTGGGAAACTGAACCGAGGACAGTATCTTGACCCGACGGTGAAGAACGGACTGTCGACCGACTTCTGTGTGGGTGTGGCGGCCTATCCAGAGAAACACTTCGAGGCGGCCAATCTGGACACAGACATCCAGCACCTGAAGCGGAAGGTGGAGGCGGGTGCCGACTATGTGGTGACGCAGATGTTCTTCGACAACAACAGCTTCTACCACTTCGTAGACCGCTGCAGACAGGCAGGCATCAGCGTGCCCATCATCCCAGGACTGAAACCCATGTCGACACGCAGGCAGATAGACTTGCTGCCCCGCTCGTTCCACATTGACATTCCACAGCCATTGGTGGACATGATGGCAAAGACCAAGACTGCCGAAGAGGCTTACCAGGCCGGCATAGAGTGGGCTATCCGTCAAAGCCGCGACCTGTTGGAGCACGGGGTGCCAGCCATCCACTACTACACGATGGCCAAGCCTGACAACGTGTGCCAGATTGTCAGGGAAGTATTCTAACACCAGGCAATCATCAATAACGCGCAAAAAAAGAGACACCTACAAAACGTAAGTGTCTCTTTTTATGTCGTGCAGGTAGGAGGAGATTATTCCTTGCCAGCGAGACCGCTGCGCTTCTCCTTGATGCGTGCAGCCTTACCAGTGAGCTTGCGCAGATAGTAAAGCTTAGCGCGACGAACCTTACCAACCTTGTTCACCTCAATAGAGTCAATGTTCGGAGACTCGATGGGGAAGATACGCTCCACACCAACGGTACCAGACATCTTGCGAACAGTGAAGCGCTTCTTCTCACCATGGCCGCTAATCTTAATAACTACACCACGATAGAGCTGGATACGCTCCTTGGAACCCTCGATAATTTTGTAAGCGACAGTGATGGTGTCACCAGCCTTGAACTCTGGGAACTTTTTGCCGGTTGCAAATGCTTCTTCAGCAACTTTAATCAAATCCATTTGTTTAATAGAATCTTTAAATTTGTTGTTATCGTTCCATGCGCAACATAACAGGCAACTCGTGACTTCCTGCCAGCGATTACGCGGAAAGCGGCTGCAAAGGTACGAATAAGTGAGCAAAAAACAAAATAAATATCGATTTATTTTTATTTTCGAACGCAAGTACCTTCGATATTAGCATTTCAAAGGTACAACAATTCATTGAAATACAAAAGTTTAAAGATGAAAAATTTGCCTATGCCCTTCTTTTTTTGTATCTTTGCAGCACAAAAACCTACAACAATGAAAAGAAAAGCAACCATTCTGGCCGTTTTGGCCACTGTAATGATGGTGTCGTCGTGTAAGACGCATTACACCGTCAGCTCCGTACGGCGCACACAAATTGTGATGGATAGCCGTTACGACAGTAAGCCCGATCCCGTAGCAGCAGAGTTCCTCAGACCATATAAGCACATTGTCGACAGCATTATGGGACCGGTGGTAGGCCGCTCGGCAAAGTATATGACGACCGAGCGTCCGGAAAGTCTGCTGCCGAACCTGCTGGCTGACATCATGGTGTGGGCGGCCAAGGACTACAACGAGACCGTTGACCTGGGTATCTACAATATGGGAGGCGTGCGTGCCGACCTGCCAAAAGGCGAGATTACCTATGGCGATGTGCTCGACATAGCGCCGTTTGAGAACAAGATAGCATTCACCACGCTGTCGGGTACTGACCTGCTGGAGCTCTTCGCGCAGATAGCTGCCGTAGGGGGCGAGGGTGTCAGTCACTCGGTCCGACTGGTCATCAGCGACACCAACGAGCTGATCAGTGCTGCTGTGGATGGTCAGCCAATAGACCCCAACCGTGACTACCGCATCGCCACCATTGACTATCTGCTGGGCGGAACCGACAAGATGGAGGCTTTCAAGAAGGGGCGTAATATCAACTCACCACAGGACGCGTCGAACAATTCACGCTTCGTCATTATGAACTACTTCCGCGAACTCACCAAGCAGGGACGCATGGCAGACTCAAACATCGAAGGACGTATCACCATTAAGAAATAAACACTATGAAGACAAGAGTATTTATCATGATACTGGTGGCCATGGTGACGCTCGGCGCACAGGCCAAGAAGCACAAGCAACTGATTATACTGCACACCAACGATACGCACTCGCAGATACTGCCTATCAACGTCCAGCTGCCAGACACACTGAAAGCGGGGCGCGGCGGTTTCCTGCGACGTATTGCCATGCTGAAGGAAGAGCGTGCAAAGCATCCCGACCTGCTCTACTTCGACTCCGGTGACTTCTGTCAAGGGTCAGCATACTACACCATGTTCAAGGGCGATGTCGAGGTGGGACTGATGAACCTGATGGGCATTGACGCCGCTACCATCGGAAACCATGAGTTTGACTTCGGACTCGACGGCATGGCCAAGGTGTTCCGTCAGGCCACGTTCCCCATCGTGTGTGCCAACTATGACTTCACCGGCACTGAGGTGGAAGGACTCGTCAAGCCTTACATTATTATTAAAAGGAACGGAGTGAAGATTGGCGTCTTCGGCTTGTCACCGAAACTGAAGGGACTGGTCAGCGACAAAAAATGTACGGGGGTGAAGTATCTTGACCCGGCTCGTGTGGCACAGGAAACTGCTACCATACTTAAAGATAAGGAGAAGTGTGACATGGTCATCTGCATTTCGCACTTAGGATGGAACAGTAACCGAGGTGAGGACGACCAGTACATGATTCAGAACTCACGGAACATTGACCTCGTGCTGGGCGGGCACACTCACACTTTCTTTACACAACTGGAGTATGAGAACAACCTTGACGGCAAGGCCATACCTGTCGACCAAAACGGCAAAAGCGGCTGTATCATTGGCCGAATGGTAGTAGACCTAGAGGCAAAATAGCTTAAGACTGGCTGGCTTCAGTTATTCAAAATAGAACGTCAGCACAAACATCTTTGACTGTGCGCTGCTAACCGCACCGGCATAAGCCCGTTGGTTAACATCGCGCAGTTCGTTTTTGTGGTTGGTATCTAACACGTTGCCAAGCCCAAAACAGAACTTCAGTTCCGGTATCAGCTTAAAGAAAGGAAGGTAGAAGTCACAACCTAAGCCGACCTCCACCATAGTGTTATAGCGTTTAACCCGTACTAAGTCTTCTTCACCACTGGTGAGGTTAATACAAGGGTTGATACCCGCCATAATATAGGGACGGTGGTTGTTCCAACGCGGGGCAGCAAACTTGATGTCGATGGGAAGCGAGACGTAGGTGTTCTTCAGGTCCTGTGTCTGCCGGAAGGGATTGCCCTCCTCGTCTAATTGTATTGTGTTGAGGAACGTCAGATGCTTGGCACCGAAGTGCATGGTAGGAGTTACGCGCAGGGAAAAGTTGTCAGATAGGCGCAACTCTCCTAACACACCCACTGAAAAACCGGCATTCCACTTGTCGGCATCGCACAGTATCAACTCTTCATGCGTAGTACCATCCTCGTCAGTGATGACCTGTGGACCTACGTTCTCAAACTCGATGTCCTGCAAGTTCATGCCTACGAGAATGCCGAAGTGTAATGGGCGCAGGTCAATATAGGGCTTATGCTGCACGCGACGGTCTGTCTGTGCTGTTGACGCCATGGCACAACACGCCAGTAGCAACATGATAATTGTTCTTTTCATTCGCATATTACTATAACGCTTTAGTAGTGGCTTTTATTATTTCGACTATGTATAAATTATGAAAATATCTACCGCAAAATAGGTATTATTCCAAAATAATGTGTACCTTTGCATCACAAATAGTTAGTATTTATTTTATCCATTATTAAATTTATAAGATTATGGCATACGTAATTGGTGACGACTGCATCGCATGTGGAACATGTATCGATGAGTGCCCCTCAGGAGCAATCTCTGAGGGCGAGAAGTATTCTATCAACCCCGATGTCTGCACAGAGTGTGGCACATGCGCTGACGTTTGTCCGTCAGAGGCTATCAGCCTTCCTTAAGGAATAAGCTGATTTTTATGTGGTTAAAAACGAGTGGGCTGCCGAAAGGCAGCCCACTTTATTATTTGTTGTATCTGTATCTTTACTGTCCAAGAACCTGCTTGGCAATCTCGTTCTCAGGATCAACCTGCAGCATCTTCTGAGCATACTGCTGAGCCGTTTCCTTATCGTTCTTCTGGATGAAGAAGTAAGAGATGAGATAGTGGTAGCTCTCCTTCAGACGAGCCTTGTCAGTGTTGTCCAGATCGGTCTTAGGACCAATGAGCTCCACGAGCTTCTCGTAGTATGGTTTGGCAAGTCCCTTCGATTGGTCAGGGTCCATCTGGCCGTTGACACGGGCACGCATGAAGGTAGCATACTCTACAGCATTCTCATACTTGTTTGCAAGGTCAGCGTATGCCTCGTCAGCCATGCGGAAGGCTTCTGTCTGGTTGTCGCCAGTCAGGCTGGCACCATGCTGCATGTGCAAGCTGGCCAGTGCTGCAAGGTCATTGGCAGTGGGCTTATCCATGTTAGCCAGATAGTCCTTATAATGCTTGATGGCGTTGGGGAAGTCCTCCATATCAAGGTATGCATCTGAAAGCTGCTTCACTACGCCGGCACGCTTAGCCTTGTTGTCCAGGTCTTCCTGCTTCAGGGCCAACTCATACATCTCAATAGCCTTCTGAGGCTGCTTGGCACCGATAAGGGCATTGCCATAGTATGTATAGTCGTAGTAAGAGAACTTAGCCGAGTCAGACTGGTTGAACAAACGGTCAGCATACATTAGGGCGTCATCATAATTCTTCAGCTCCGTACTGTTAAAGAAGGCAAGACGGTTGAAGGCTGCGTGACGGGGTTTCTTGGAAAGTCCGAACTTAGCCACGTCAAAAGCCTTCTGGTAGTCCTGCTTGAAGAAGGCTGTCATGGCGTAGTCGCTCAGATCGCGCTCCTCCATCTGGTTCATGTCGGCCTTGTTGTAGGCTGCCAGCGCCTTGTCGAACTCGTTAGACATATAATAGATACGTCCAGCAATAGCGTCAACAGCAATGTCAGGGCGCTGTGCGCGCAGCTCGTTCAGTTTGGCAACCGCACCGGAGGGGCTGATTTTGCGGTACACGTTAGCATACTTGTAGTAAGCATCGGGATTCTTGGGGTCTACGTAGATGGCTTGTTCGTACTGAGCAGCAGCACCACCACCATTGTCAGAGAGAGCCTCAATGTCACCCAACAGCAGGAAAGCAGGAGCGCACTTGTTCTTCGATGCCGTGAGTGCATGGTTGGCGTAGACCTTGGCATTGGCAGTATCCTTAGCCTCATAGAAAGCACGTCCGAATGCGACAAGATTCTCGGCATTCTTCTTGTTCTCCTTGTAGTAAGGCTTCATCTGCTTGTCCAGATCGGCGGGTTTGCTACTAATGATTCTCTTTACGGCATCAATATCGGCCTTGGTGCCGTCCTGTGCCTGTACTGCAGTACTGAAGCCTGTGGCCAGCGCTGCCATGAATAAATATTTAATTGCTTTCATAATTCTATCGTTTTTAAAGTTAGAATGCAAATTGTATATTATCAATGTATCTTTTTCTATAACGAAATATTACGCTGTTTATTTTCTATGACGTTTAAAATGTTGAAAGGTTTAGTCGCCTACTTGTAGTTGACATACATCTCCCGAACATTGGTTCCCGCCTGAATGGGCAGCAGTCCCGACTTCTGGATGATGAGCTGGCCCTTGGGCAGCCGGCAGAAGTGGGCGAAGTTAGAGGGCAGTCCGCTGCGAGGCTCGTTGAGCAGTGCATAGATGGTGCGGATAAGCGGATAGTTACCATTATAAATATAGTATTGATAGGGTTTCCAGCTGTTAGCTCTGGTTGCAGAGTCCATGCGGCTGACACCCATCACACGGATATTCTTCTTAAAGGTGACATTGGTAGTGTCACGGGCATCGTTAAGCCAGTTGCTACCGATGATGCCCAAAGAGCCGGCATGCTTCTCGACATAGTCGATGACGGCGGCAGAGGTCTTGACGGCCCCGACATTGGGTGCCTTGATTTCCTGTCCGCCCAGCAGCGAGTCGACACACCAGCGTATGGTGCTTGACAGGGGATTGTCGAAGACGACATCGATATTGCCCAACTTAGAGGCAGGATAGAGCTGTCGCCACTCGCTGAGCTCACCTCGCAGGATTCGCTTGAAGTCGTTGACAGTAATGCACGAGTCAGGATTGTCGTTGTTGATAATCAGCGCCAAGCCGTCGTATGCAATAGGGATGGTACGCGGAATGTAACGGCGGTCTTTCAGGTTCTTGCGCTCCTTCTCTGTGAAGTCGCGTGAGGTGAAAATAAGCCACGTATTCAGGCTGAGCAGTTCTCGCATGGCATCCTGCTCGTTGGTGTACTTAGCTTCGATGGTGTCCAGCGGTGTACTGAAACGGAACACATCGAGGGCTTCGTTCAGAATAGGACTGAAACTCTCGTCGGCATAAAAGTAACGGGCAGCACGCTGATAGTCCTGCTCGGCTTTTGTATTTTTAGGCTTGTTCCCACAAGCGGAGAACAAGCCTAAAATGATTGTTAAGACAATAATATTATTGAATACGTTCTTATTCATTGTAAATGAAATTACTGAAGACGGAAGGTTACAGGCACCGTGTACTTCACACGGACGGCAGAACCGTTCTGCTTACCGGGAATCCACTTCGGCATGCTCTTCACCACGCGCTGGGCTTCCTTGTCGAGTGAGGGGTCAACGCTCTTCACGACGCGCACGTCAGTGATTGAACCATCCTTCTCAACAACGAAGGTGACGATGACACGACCCTGTACACCATTCTCCTCGGCAACTACCGGGTACTTGATGTTGCTGCTCAGGTATTGCAGCAGGGCGCTCTGACCACCGGGGAATGAAGGCATCTGCTCAACCACGTCGAACACCTTGGTCTCCTCTTCCTTCGGGGGTTCGGGCTGGGCAATGACTTCCTTAGCCTTCAGCACCTCGCCTGCAGCCTCGTCGTTACCCTTCACGTCGAAGGCACCGATGGCGGTGTTGGTCTTGTTCAGTTCTTCCTGAGACTTCAGCTCCTCTTCGGGCTTCACCTCATCGTCCTTCTTAATGACGGGCGGGACGAACTTCACAGAACTCTTCACCTTCTCTACTTCAACCTTCTCTATCTTCGGTTCTTCTTTCTTCTCTACCTTGGCTTCCTTCTTCTCAGCCAGCTTCGACAGCTCCACGTCGGTTTCCATGGCCACGTTACGGGCGATGGCGTTCTCAATCTGGACCTTGGCGATAGCGATGGCTGCGATGATGGCGAAGCCAATGAACATGGTGATGAGTGCCTTGAGGTTACGCACACCAGTGTTCTTGCGCAGTTGATAAGCACCGTAGGACTGGTTCTTACCTTCGAATACGAGGTCGACCCAGCTGTCTTGTATAAGATCTATTCTTGCCATAGTTCTTTATCTACTTTTAGAGGGTTACTTGACACCAGCCTTCGTAATCAGAGCCTGATCCTCGGGGCCGATACGGTCAATCACATACTTATCAATACTGCAGATGAGCATCTCATCCAGAGCCGACACCATGTTCTCATAGGTGGCAGTGTCCAGCGGGCGGATAATCACCGTCATAGTGGGCACCTTCTCGCCGTTGGGCAGTTCGCCTTTCTTCAACTTTGAAAGTTCCTGCTGGTACTGCTCGTCCGTCATCTTACTGTTGTATTCCGACTTCTTGGCATCCAGCTCTTTCTTAGCGACCATGATCTTGGCAATGGGGTTGATACCTTCCTCTGTGGTGTGGTTGATGAGCACGTCACGGATGCCCTTGGCACCGTAGCTGGTTGGTTTCACGCAGGAGGGATCCTCGTAGTTGGGAAGACCTGCTATGTACCAAACCTTATCATCAGCACCCAAATAGAGGGTAATAGTATGAGAGGCTTTCGTTACCGACTTGTCTTCATCAGACACGTTCTGGTCATTACTGGGCATCGTCAACTGCATGGCCTGAGGCTTAGCCAGTGTCGTACACAGCATGAAGAACGTAATCAACAGCATCATCATGTCTACCATCGGCGTGAAGTTCACGCGGGTATCCATCTTTTTCTGCTTACTTAGATTCTTTTTTGCCATATCTTATTCCTCCGATGCAGTTTTAAGATTAGTAATCAACTGGTAACGGTTCTCGTTCATATCCTGGAGTTCTGACATCATGGCCTTGACCGTCTTGTAGGGAGTCTTCATGTCGCACTTGATGGCCAGACGGATGTCGGGGTTAGCCTCGCGGGCTGCCGATACCCACTCCTGGAACTCGCTCTTGCCGCCATTGATGCTGTCAGTGGGGATGCCGAGCGACTGGATGGCCTCGCCCATCTTCTCGGGTTCGAGGCTGAGATAGGCCTGGAGCTGACTCATGGGAGCACCAGCCATAGCGTCTTCGAGGAAGTGCTTCTGCTGGGTGGCGTTGAGGGATATGCCGAACTTGTCGGTCATAGTCTCCATCATGGCTTTCATGTAGTTCTTATTCTCCGTACCGAGGAATATCTTGCCTTCCGGACTTACCAGAATGTTCAGGACATCGCTCTCGGGGACCTTAATCTCTGACACTGAGTTAGGCGCGTTGACTTTAATGGGCTCCGGTGTCAAGAATGTTGATGTCAACATAAAGAAACACAGAAGCAGCGTCATCACGTCTGACATAGGCGTCATGTCAATCCAGATGTCTTTTTTCTGTATCTTAACTTTAGCCATTCTAAAACGGTATTAAAGGTTTTAAATGAATGGACAGTCAATTAAGCCTCGTTGTGGTTAGAATCGTAAGTTGCTGCGATGGTGAAACCAATCTCGTCGAGAGCGTAAGTCAGCTTGTCGATCTTGTTAGAGAAGAAGTTATATACAACGGTAGCAACCCAAGAGGTCAAAATACCAGATGCCGTGTTCACAAGGGCCTCAGAAATACCAGCTGACAGAGCCATAGAGTCAGCACCGCCACCGGCAGACAGAGCCTGGAACGAACCGATCATACCGAGCACAGTACCGAACAGAGCGGTCAGCGTACCCAGCGATACGATGGTAGCAATCATTGCCATGTTCATCTGCAGGGTAGGCATTTCCAGCTGTGTAGCCTCTTCGTGAGCCTGCTGAATCTTAGCAATCTTAGCGGCTTTCTTCAGTGTGTCGTCAGTCTCAACGGTCTGATACATTGCAATAGACTGCTGTACAACGTTACCGACAGTTCCCTGCATCTTGTCGCAGAGATTCTTAGCCTTTGCAAAGTCCTGAGCCTTGATAGCGGCCTTTACTTCAGCAGTGAACTTAGCCAGATTCATCTTACCAGAAGCAGTCTTGATGGCGAAGAAGCGCTCGATGCCGAGGCAGATAACGGTGAAGAGCAGGGTCAGGATCAGACCTACCACGAAACCTCCCTTATACACTGTACCCAGCAGGTTAGCGGGATGTCCGCTACGGTCGCCACCGATGAAGTTGTCGGGGTTACCCATGACGAAATACCATACGCTGTAGCCAGCAATAGCGCAAATCACGAGGATGATCCATGCGTCCTTAACACCTGTAAAGCCCGATTTCTTAGCTGGGGCTGCAGCCTTTGTTGTTGTTGCCATAAATGTAATTTTTAATTTTTTAGTTATTAAATAAAATAAGTAGTAAAGTTCGCTAACGTTCCGCAAAGATAAGAAATTCAAGTGGACTACAAGCCAAATTAAGAACTTTTAACTTGATATTCATCAATTTTTCTTAATTGCGCCACGACTTCTTTGATGCGGCGCATGGCCTCTACGATATTTTCGTCGCTTGTAGCATAGCTCATTCGGAAGCAATGGGGGTCGCCAAATGCATCGCCTCCGACGGTGGCCACGTGTCCTTTTTCCAGCAGATACATGGCAAAGTCGGTAGAGTTCTCGATGTTTTTTCCCTCGGGTGTTTTCTTTCCGAAGAACGATGAGCACTTGGGGAACAGGTAGAAGGCACCCTCGGGCACGTTGACCTCCAGTCCTGGAATATCCTTGGCCAGCTTGACGATGAGGTTGCGGCGGCGCTCAAAGGCCTGTCGCATTTCCTCGACACACTCCTGACTCTGGGTATATGCAAACTCTGCGGCCTTCTGGCTCACGGAGCACGGACCGCTGGTGTACTGTCCCTGCAGTTTGTTGCAGCCCTTGACAATCCACTCCGGAGCAGCAATATACCCGATGCGCCAGCCCGTCATGGCGTATGCCTTCGAGACCCCATTGACGATGACCGAGCGCTCCTTCATGCCCTCAAACTGTGCGATGGACTCATGCTGTCCTATATAATTAATGTGCTCGTATATCTCGTCGGCCAGCACAAACATATCTTCGTGGCGCTTGATGACGTTGGCCAGCGCTTCCAGTTCCACCTTATTATATACACTACCTGTAGGATTACTGGGCGAGCAGAGAATAAGCAGGCGCGTCCGCGGTGTAATGGCAGCCTCTAACTGTTCGGCCGTCATCTTGAAGTTCTGGTCGAAGCCGGCCTCCACGATGACAGGCTTACCGCCGGCCAGCAGCACCATCTGCGGATAGCTCACCCAGTAGGGTGCGGGGATGATGACCTCGTCGCCGGGGTTCACCAGAGCCATGACGGTGTTACAGACACTCTGCTTGGCACCGTTCGACACCAGAATCTCCTGTGGCGTATAGTGCAGGTGGTTCTCGCGCTCCAGCTTACGGGCAATGGCCTGACGCAGGTCTGGGTATCCAGGGACAGGCGAGTACTTCGAAAAGTTCTCGTCAATAGCCAATTTGGCAGCCTGTTTAATATGGTCGGGGGTATTGAAGTCGGGTTCGCCGACGCTCATATTAATCACGTCAATGCCCTGTGCTTTCATTTCAGAACTCTTCTGCGACATGGCCAGTGTTGCCGAGGGGGCCAGTCGTTGCAAACGGTCAGATAATTGTGCCATAATGTTGCTTATTGTATTGTTTCAGCCTGCAAAGTTAAGCATTTATTTTTATTTCGCATTCATTTTATAACTTTTTTTATTTTCCTCACATTCCGGCTGGGATGCTGTTAACTGTATGTTTTTTATTTCATAAGTTCACCAGGAACGAGAGGCCCAGCGTCACGTAGTTCATGTGCTTGCGGGTCTTGTACTCCCTGGCCTGCAGACCCAGACCGTCGGCGTATTCGTCAGTCGAAAACTGCTTGGCCAGGTCCATCAAGTAGGCGGCACCTGAGGTCGTGCCCTTCTGCACGAAGTGGAAGGGGTCGTACGTAGCCGTGAAGTCCTTACGGGTGTAGTCGTAGTCGCAGAAGAGACGCCAGGAGAAGTTGGACTTGTAGCGATAGGTGAGCGAGATGCCCGTGCCAAACGAAGTAGATGACTTGGCTCCGATGGTGAGGTACTCCCAGTCGTCGGTCCATTTCTCACCCGTGTTGTTGGGGTACATCAGGTCGTTGAGCGATAAGGTGGGGTCACCGAGAGCGTCCTTATGGCCCGGACGGTTGTCAAGTCCCATCGTGTAGCTGATGTCCTTCATGTTACCCTCGGCATGGCCGTCAATGTCAAGCTCCTGGGTGATGGAGCGTCCGATGAGTGCCTTGGTGCCCAGGGAGAAGTGGTCGCTGAGCGGCAGGTTGAAATAGACGCCGACGCTGCCGGTGAACTCGGTGATGTGGTCGCTCTTCACGATGCCATTGATGTTGGTGACGGGGGAGTTGGCATTCCAGGCTTCGTCTGTCTGTGACTGAAAGCCCACCTTGTCCAGATAGGTGTCAAAGTTATCGCTGGGAGAGGAGCCATAGTCGCCAGGATAAGCTGCCTCATAGTAGGGCTGCAGATCCTCCCAGGCGTCAATGGGCTCAATGGCCACATAGTTGGCAAAGTCGCCGAAGTCCTTGACCGACTGTGCCCTGACTCTGAGGCGGCCGCCCACGCCCACGTACTTATTAAAGAAGTAGGCACCCTCGGCATCGACCACCGTGGCGGCACGGAACTTGAAGCCCACCGTCTCACCCTGGTCTTCGAATTCGAGGTCCTTTCCGCCAAGGCCCAAACCCATGGAAATGCTGAAGAATGTTGGATTCACCGAACTCTGTTCAACGTCGTTGCGCAACAGTCCCTTCCCTTTGAACAACAGGTCGCAGAGGGCATAGCCCAGCTCGGTGGAAAGGATACCGATGCCTGCACCAGACATCACATCGCTAATCCAGTGACGGTTGTTGAGCACACGCATCACACCCGTTGCCGTGGCCACACTGTAGCCGGCCACCGACCACCAGGGTGAGCGGGTGAGTCCGTACTCCTTGTGGAGCAGTGTGGCGCCCACGAAGGAGGTGGCGGTATGTCCCGATGGCCAGGAGTTGGCGGTACTGCCGTCTGGACGCATCTCCTTGGCAGTATATTTGATACCATTGACCAAACCGGCCATGATGGCATACGACATACCGGCACTTGCCAATAGGCGGGGCCAGTCGCTGCGGCCCTCATAGCCTCCCAACTTCAGACCGACCACCATGGCTGGGCCGAAATACTGGGTATAGTCATCGATACCTGTCTTGAAGTCGGTGAGCAGCTGGGTATTCTTCTTTCCGCCCTGCTCAGCCTTTTGGTTGACACGGAACATAGCCTTATCGCCCTTAACGGCCAAGCCAGCCACAAACAAGGGGACTCCGACGAAGGTCAAGTCGTCCATGAACTTATAGGGCTTCAGCCCCGGATTTGTCTTCTGCTTGAAGAAGTCAAAGTCCATCTTGGGACTATTGGCTATGGATACTTTGTCCAGACTGAGGACAGACTGCTCGGGCAGCTTCACCAGTTCTGCCTTCATCTCGGGTGTTTCCAGTTTAAGGACTTCCTTGCCTTGATAGCTGTCGGCGTTAGCCTGAACGGACAGGCCGACTGCCATTAATGATATCATCTGTCTAATGCTCATAATAAGATGTATTTTTTGTTAAGACTATCTCAAACGTGTCTTGCTGCAGTTTTATTTGCTTGCCAGGAGTCCTTGACGGTTATTGCCTGACGACCTTCTTGTTCTTCCGGATGACGATGCCTCGGGTGTTCTCGGTGGCGGGAGTGCCACCCGGTCCGACGGCGATATGCGGCGTGGTCTGGGTAACCATAGTGCTAATGTGGGAGGTGGCGGGCTGAAACACCTCACGCTGCAGTACCTGGGTCATGCAGTGAGCAGCGCCGTAGCCGTCGATAAGGCTCTCTAAGGGGACCCACTCTACGGTGACACCAGCCTGACGGAAACGTTGCTGCAACACCTCCGACTGTCCTCCTACGGCCATGATGTGCCGGGGCGCAATGGTCAGGAAATTGTTGGCGTAGTGCATCTCGTCGTCGTAGTCGATGGGGATAATCTCAAAGCCCCGGCCTTTTATGTACTCCACGAACGGCAAGTCCTGCTTCCACAGACCATACTGCTTGGTGCCAGGCTCGCGGGCCCAGATGTCGCAAGTGCCATATTCCTGTTCCCCAGGCTTTGCCTCTAAGCGGCTTCGCACCATGGTGCAAAGGTCTTTGTCTATGATGTTGAAGTAAGTATCAAGGTGCATCTGCATTTGCCAGAACTTATGGTCGCGGACAACGACGATGGTGTCGTGCCCGAAGGCATCGGCTTCCATCATCTGGCGTATGCCCTCGTCGTTAGTACGCATGCCGCAGCCTATGAGCGAGATATGGCCGGCGGGGATGTAGTCGCCACCCTCCAGTCGTCCGTCACCGCTGATTTCAAGTATGGGCTGCAGCCCGAGGTGCTTGTAGCACATCTTGATAATCTCCGTCTCCGGCGCACGCTGGCTGCTGTTCATCCTGCAGAGCACGTGGCCGCGTGGCGTGGTGATGCTCTGGTCGCGGGTAAAATAGAGGTTCATTAGCGGATTCTGAATGTATTGCGCCTCGTAGCCCGTGTTGCTGTCGGTTCTCCTGAGTTTGACAGTAGGCTGCAGGAGTATGCAGCGTATGAGGTCGTTGCGACTCATTTTGTCGAGCACATACTGGCGGTATTCCTCCGTATAAGTTGCACTCTCATCGGGAATGTCACTGATGTCGTAGGTCAGCAGATGGTCAGCAAGGGTTCTCAGCCAGCTGATGTCCATTTCTTTTAGAATGTCGGACACGCGATGTACGCGGATGCCGTTATCTTCAAGCATCCTGATGTATCCTTCGTGCTCTGCCGCTGCCTTGTCTACGTCGAAGTAGTCTTCTAACAGACCGGCAGCAGGATGGATGACACCATTGAAGAGTTCCTCTCCTGGAGTATGCATCAGTATGTCGCCCGCCTTAGCCCACTCTGCCTGAGGAAAACTCAACACTGGTGTTTCCTGGGCCTGTGCCGTCGTATTGCAAAAAACTATGGTGAGTATCAGTGAACGGATAAACGCCTGCATGGATTGCTTTGTTTTCATTTCTGGTATTTTATTGTTGATGCTGCAAAAGTAACAAAAATCCCTCAAATGACAAAACAACAGCTCCAAATAATTGAATTTTTCTGTCCGCAGGCTTCAGTGGGAACGATTCTTCCACTATTACTTCCAGTAACTCGATAGAATGCTGACCATACTCACCAAGAGCATGGAATAAATCTTTTCCGCCCATCGTCAGGCCTCCGTCACGCTGCTGTTGAGCCTCCGTTACGTCACCATTGAGCCTCCGTCAGAAAAAAGCTGTAACAACTTTCTGAAAAGCTGTAAGAACTTTCAAAAAAGTTGTAACAACATTCTGAAAAGTTGTAACAGCTTTTTTCCGGCCGTACGTCTTTCGCAGTGCAATTTGGCAAAAAGGGGAAGCATGTTATTTGATAATTGATGACAATGCAATGGGGGTAAACGTCTTTATTAATGTATATATGAGACAGGTAGTTATAGCTTTACTGATAGGACTGCTGCCGATGGCGGCACTGGCGGACAATAGGGAACGTGAGCAGGAGGCCGTCTTTGGCCGGGCGCAGTGGATAGGGGCGCTGACCAGACAGCAAGCACGGCTGCCTGAGGGCAGGAACTATACCGGTGCGAAACTGAAGGAACCGGACGTGAAGGCTGCATGGGCGAATATTCACCCGCTGGCTGATCGAAGCATCTACGTCCGTAAGGATATTACATTGAGGGGCAAGATTCTCAAGGCTGATGTCTTCATCTGTGGCTTGGGATTCTACGAACTGACCGTCAACGGACGGAAAGTGGGTGACAGCGAGTTCGCACCCCTTTGGAGCGACTACGACAAGAGCGTCTTCTATAATGTCTACGATGTCACCTCTCACCTCTCCCCTCTACAGGAGGGGGCGGGGGAGGCTTCCATCCAGGTGCTACTGGGCAACGGCTTCTACTGCGAGCCTGGCCGTCGCTATGCAAAGATGAAGATAGCCTTCGGTCCGCCCACACTGTTGTTTCGTATGCACATCGAGTATGCTGATGGCACACAGGAGGATGTCGTGAGCGATGCATCATGGCAATGGACGGAGAGTCCCGTCGTCTTCAACAGCATCTATGGCGGAGAAGATTATGATGCGCGACTCTCCTCTCTACAGGAGGGGCCGGGGGAGGCCGGGGAGAGCGGATGGCGTCCTGTGGTGATTCAGGCGCCTCCACGGGGCGTGCTGCGCAGGCAAATAGCTGAACCGGTAAAAATCATGGAGCGCATTGGGGTAAGAGATACTGTGCTGCACACGGACTCTGTCTTAGTGTTTGACATGGGACAGAACCTCAGCGGATTTCCGGAGATCACCGTGCAAGGCAAATCAGGCCAGTGGCTGAGACTTATACCAGGTGAAACACTGACCAAGGAAGGACTGGTGAACCAACGCCAGACGGGCCGTCCGCATTATTACACGTATATATTAAGAGGTGAGAGAACTCTCAACTCTCAACTCCCAACTCTCAACTCTCCTACGAGCTCTGCTCGCTTTGACCTTCAGGTCAAAGAACTCTCAACTCCTGAGACGTGGCATCCAAGGTTTTCCTATTATGGTTACCGCTACTTGCAGGTGGAGGGCGACATTGAGGTGCTGAAGAAGGTGGAGTCGTGCTTTGTGTATAATGCAGCGCAGAAGACGGGCAGCTTCGAATGCTCTAATCAGCTTTTTAACGATGCCTACCGGCTGATAGACCGGGCTATACGCAGCAACTGGCACAGCGTGTGGACGGACTGTCCGCACCGCGAGAAGCTTGGGTGGCTGGAACAGGACTGGCTGAACGGCGAGGGACTGGTGGCTAACTATGACTGCCGCAGCTTTATTGAGCAGACGCTGCAGAACATCAGCGACGCACAGTTTGACAATGGTGCCGTGCCTGAGATTGCTCCCAACCTGTGCGTCTTTGAGGGGTCGTGGGCACCGCCGTTCTTAGAGTCGCCTGAATGGGGCGGGGCGCTGGTGGCATTACCTTATTTATATAAAGAATATTATGGAGACGATGGCATGATCAGCCGCTATCGTCATCAGATGCAGCGCTATGCTGACTATCTGCATACGCAGGACTCGTGTTATATCCTTCGGCAGGGTCTTGGCGACTGGTACGACTATGGCCCCGGCAGGGCTGGCTTTGCACAGAACACACCCATGCCCCTTGTAGCCACTGCCCACTATTATTGGTGGAACCACTTGCTGGGTAGTCCGCGAGCCGACAGTATCAAGGCGGCTTTTATTCGCGAGTTCTACCATCCTGAGCGTTATACGTTTGCTACAGGCTCACAGTGTGCGCAGGCTATTGCCTTGGAGATGGACCTCATCCCGGAGGGCCACCGGGAGGGTGTACTGCAACGCTTAATAGATGACATCCACCAGCATGGCGACCGGTTGACCACGGGTGACGTAGGCAACCGCTATCTGTTTAACGCCCTCGTTCACAATGGGCAGCAGGAATTGCTGTATAAGATGCTGAACCACTATGAGGTGCCGGGTTATGGCTATCAGATTAAGCTCGGACATACCACGCTGACTGAGCAGTGGAACCCTGAACATGGAGCCTCGATGAACCACTTCATGATGGGCCACGTGAACAACCTGTTGGTGCCCTACATTCTTGGCATCTGGCGCGAGGAAGGCAGGGCCGTTATTGCACCGCATCCCATGGGCGACATCACCTGGTGTCGTGGTGAGTCGAATGGCATCAAGGCAGCATGGCACTTCGAGGGCGATGTGTTCGTGCTTGACGTAGAGATACCCGAAGGGCAGACGGCCCGCATCTGCCTGCCCTACAGCCACGGTGAGAGAATGTTAGCGGCAGGCAAGCATACGCTGAAGGAACAAATCAACGAATAAAAAAATAACAAAACAACAATGGAAACAACATTCAAGAAACCCCTGAGTGGCATCATTCCCCCACTCGTAACCCCTTTAGTGAATAACGAGACGCTGGACGTAGAGAGCTTGGAACGGCTGATAGAGCACCTGATAGACGGTGGTGTGCACGGTCTGTTTGTCTTAGGTACCACTGGCGAGGAGCAGAGCCTTTCATACGATGTGCGCAAGCAGATGATTAAGGAGTCGTGCCGCATCAACCGTGGCCGTCTGCCCCTGTTGGCGTGCATCACTGACACATCGATTGTAGAGAGCATCAAGCTGGCCCGCGTGGCTGCCGACTGTGGTGCCGACGGTGTGGTGTCGGCTCCTCCCTACTACTTTGCCACTGGTCAGCCCGAGCTGGCTCAGTTCTATGAGGAGCTGGTGCCACAGTTGCCCCTGCCCGTATTTCTCTATAACATGCCCAGCCACGTGAAGGTAAGCTTTGCCCCCGACACGGTGCGTCGCATTGCCGAACTGGAACAGGTGGTAGGTTTCAAGGACTCTTCGGCCAATGCCGTCTACTTCCAGTCAGTGATGTACAAGATGCAGCATCGTCCCGACTTTGCCATGCTTGTCGGCCCTGAGGAGATTACGGGCGAGTGTGTGCTGTTGGGTGGCGATGGCGGTATCAATGGCGGTGCCAATATGTTCCCCGAACTCTATGTGGGCATGTATAACGCTGCAAAAAACCGCGACATAGAGACCGTGCTGCGACTGCAACAGCTCATCATGCAGATATCCACGAGCATCTATACCGTGGGCCGTCATGGCTCGAGCTATCTGAAGGGACTGAAGTGCGCCCTCTCGCTCCTTGGCATCATCAACGACGATTTCGTAGCTTCGCCATTCTATAAGTTTGAGGCTCCTGAACGCCAGAAAATACAGCAAGCTCTTCAGGCGTTACCGATAAAAGACGGCAAACTATGCATTTAGTCGACTTTGTTATTTTCATACTATTTACGTTGGGCGTGGTGGTCTTCGGCTGCTCCTTCTTCAAGAAGGGCAGCAGTGCCGACGAGTTCACATCGGCAGGCCACTCCATTCCCGGATGGGTGGTAGGTATGTCGATATTCGCCACATACGTGTCGAGCATTTCCTATATCGGCTACCCAGGCAAGGCCTTTGCTGCCGATTGGAATGCCTTTGTGTTCTCACTCAGTATCCCCATCGCGAGCTATTTTGCCGCCAAGTATTTCGTACCCTTCTATAGGCACTCGGGCAGCGTGTCGGCCTATACTTTCCTGGAGGAGAAGTTTGGAGCCTGGGCGCGTTTGTACGCTTCGGCCTGCTATCTGCTCACCCAGATAGCACGCATGGGGTCCATACTCTATTTGTTGGCTGTTCCGATGTATATCCTGATGGGATGGGACATGCACCTGGTCATCGTCTGTACTTCCTTGGGCATCATTATCTATTCGATGATGGGCGGGCTGAAGGCCGTCATTTGGGCCGATGCCATACAGGGCATTATTCTCATTGGTGGAGCCGTACTCTGTCTGGCCATCCTGATGTTCTCGATGCCTGAGGGACCGATGCAGACCTTTGAGCTTGCTGCCAACAGTCCCATGGGCAACAAATTCTCCTTAGGTGAGTTCACCGGCGATCTGACGACAAGCACGTTCTGGGTGTGCCTGATATACGGCATATTCATCAACCTGCAGAACTACGGCATCGACCAGAACTACGTGCAGCGCTACCATGCTGCCAAGACAGACAAGGACGCCAAGTTCTCGGCACTCTTCGGCGGTTATCTGTTCATTCCTGTCTCGGCCCTGTTCTTCCTCATCGGAAGTGCACTCTACAGCTACTATCAAGCAGGAGTTGCGACGTTGCCTGCAGAGATAGCAGAGAAGCCCGACTATGTATTCCCTTATTTCATCGTCAATGGCTTGCCCGTAGGCCTGCGCGGCCTGCTGATAGCGTCAATCTTTGCTGCTGGCATGAGCACGGTGTCTACCTCGGTTACCTCTGCCGCCACGATTATTCTTACCGACTATGTGCGCCCGTTTTTCCTGAAAGCTCGCAGTGTCACCGATCGGTTGCGCCATCACGACCCACAAGACCATCACCGTCACCAGAAACTCGAGTTGGCCATAGTGCGTCTGTCGAGCTTCGGCGTGGGCATTCTTGGTGCCTGCGTAGCCATTGCTATGCTCAGTGTGGAAAGTATCATCGATGCCTGGTGGACATTGTCTAGCATCTTCTCGGGGGGTATGCTGGGACTGTTCCTCCTTGGCTGTATTCCACAGAAGATAAATCGCTGGGCTGCCATTGCGGGCTGCATTGGTGGAATCTTCGTTATCGGCTGGATATCGCTGGCCGGGATGTGGCAGTTGCCTGGGCCTCACCTGCACCCCTATCTTGCCATCGTACTGGGTACCACGGTGATATTCCTCGTGGGATTCCTGTGTACGTTCCTCGTCAAGGGCTGTAAGAGATAGGTAGGAAACAGTACCCTCTTCGTCGTAAGTGACAGTCACTATGCGCTTCAACGAGAGAAAAGCATCCAACTGCTTAAACGACGGAGGGCATGAAAAACGTACACTACGAAAAAAGTTCGAAAACAGCCTACATCCTACACTAAACATCGTAACACGTTAAAACACAAGTGTTTACGCAGTGTATGCTTGTGTTTAAGCATACACTAAGGGTACACTAAGCATACACCGACGTGCCATCAGATGCCGAAACCGCCAGTCGCATAGTAGCGAATAGTAACAATGTTTTGGTAAAATCAAAAATATAGAATGAGAATTATCAAATAAACAGATTAAAACACCTCAAAAACACCGAATGAAATACCTCAAAAACACCGAATGAAATACCTCAAAAAACAAGATTTCCTTGCATAATCCAAATATTTACATTATCTTTGCAGCCAAAAGGCTGCGAAAGCGATAAGACAGGAGCCATGAAACAAGCGCTGTTCTCCCTTCGCAATATCGGTCAACATTATAATTGATAATACGAAAGATTATACAACTATGGCAACAGCAATTAAAGCAATCCCCACATTGAAAGGCAAGGAGGCTCGTGAATTCCTTCGCCATGCAGAGGAGGCTGAACGCAACTACAAGGGAACCAATAACAGGGACGACCATTCCTTTTGCCAAATGGCTCATGCCATATTGAGCAAGGCTGGTATGCTCTAATATCAGATACATTGTAGCATGGCGTTTTTATCTGATAGCTGCACATTCCATGAACTGACAGACGATATTCTTGCCGCCTGTCAACCCTTTTCATGTGGCAATGAAGACCTTGATGACTTCTTCGCTCATGATGCCACACGATATGCCCACTTCTTGATGGGCAAGACATATTGTTTCCTTTTAGGCAGCGATCCATCAAAGATAGTCTGCGCTCTGACCATATCTAACGACAGTATTCGTATCTATGACTTGCCTCGCAGTCGTCGCGATCACATGAAAAGCCTTACACACCATGAGAAGCCCTTGCGTCGCTATCCTGGTGTGCTGATTGGCCGTCTTGGAGTGAGTCGTGATTTTGCAGGTCAAGGCATAGGTAGCGAGGCATTGCAGTTCATTAAGGGATGGTTCTTCTCCAGTAGTAA
>Ga0310691_10001715_pt1 | contig 32320 bp, 24 predicted proteins | sample 176DNAGHGlowgp2_FD_203887 | JGI IMG/M metagenome (GOLD analysis project Ga0310691, IMG submission 203887) | Sheep rumen microbial communities from Palmerston North, Manawatu-Wanganui, New Zealand - 1766 DNA GHGlow gp2 (v2) (version 2) | ecosystem: Host-associated > Mammals > Digestive system >... | reverse complement strand
TATCATGTTCCTGCCTGCAGGCTTGCCGCACAGCCTCAGGCAGAGCCAAAGGCCGCAGCCGGCTTCTTCCGCAACCCTCCGGAGTGCATGATGGAAAAGGTGCTCATACTTGCCAGCAATGCGCAAACTGCCGAGCATATGCAACGCCTGCTCGCCGGCGAGTTTGCCCTGACCTGCCTCGCAACCGAGGCGCAGGCCATGGACGCGATCGAGCACGCCCCCGTCTACGCCGTTCTGGAGGAAATTCGACTGGCGCTAGCCAGCAGCTACGAGCTGGCAAGCCAGCTGTCGCGCAAGGACTGGCGCGCGGCCATCCCTGTCATCGCCTTCTCGGCCAGCGGAGACGACATCTGCCTCGACGACTGCCTGCACAGGGGCATAAGCGACTTCCTGCTGCCCCCCTTCAGCACGGAACTGGCCGTCAAGCGCATCCACAACGCCGTCCGCTCGAAGGAGTCCTTCACGTTCGCTGAAATCGAGGCCATCCTGCAGGAGCTGCCCTCCAACATCTTCCTCAAGGACTCTGAGGGCAAGTACATCTTCATGACCCACTACTGGCGCCACCTCAAGCCAGGGCACAACTCCAAAATGACATGCCGGGGCAAGACGGACATTGAAATCCGCAAGGACAAAGTCAATGCCCTGAAGGCCATGGAGTCCGACAGGCACATCCTCAAAACGGGCGAGGGCACCACCTACGTCATCGAGGAAAACTACGAGGGCCAGCAGGAATTCCTTGAACTCATCAAGCGCCCGACGCACGACAAGAACGGCAGGGTCAACGGCATCGTTGCGCTCATCAACGACGTCACGAAAAAGCAGCTGCTCAAGATGGAGCTGGAGGAACGCTCCACCCACGATCCCCTGACAGGCCTGCTCAACAAGGCCGCCACGGAAGAAATGGTCGGCATGGCGGTACTGAAGTGCAGCCTTGACGGCTCCACGGGCACGGGTGCCCTCATGATGATCGACGTGGACAACTTCAAGGGCGTGAACGACAATTTCGGCCATGCGGTGGGCGACAAGGTGCTCAAGACCGTCGGCAGCATTATCCACAGCAACTTCAAGGGGATGGACGTGAAGGGTCGCGTTGGCGGCGATGAATTCATGGTCTTTGCGCGCGATGCCGACGATTCTGTGGCCCTGCGCCTCGCCACGGCCATCGGCGCGCAGGCAGCCCACGCCTTCGACGGCCAGAACCTCGAGGGCCGCGTCTCCCTCTCCATCGGCATCGCGCTCTGTCCCAAGCATGGCTCGTCCTTTCAGGAGCTCTACAAGGCCGCCGACCAGGCCCTGTACCTCGTCAAGGAGGGTGGCAAGGGCTCGTGCCGCGTTGCCCCCTAGACTCTTGCGCAGACTGAGGCGTCCCCTGAAGCTTCCGGCCGTCACAGCCCTGGCGGAGCAGGAAAGGAAAGAGGCGGGATGGCGACCGCTCCGCAGAACAGCCCCTGAGGAGCTGGCAAGGGTGGCAGGCACGCATGAAGGACGCCAGCCGGGACATCCTGCCGTTCACCGTCCTTCTGTCGTTCTCTTGTCCGCACTGCCTGTTCTGCGGCAGTGAGGCGCTTTGCGGCCTCCCTGCCTGGTCCGCCTTGCCGCCGAACACGCTGCAGTCGTGGATCATGGTGAGCAGGGCGCGAAGCCTCCTGCCTTTGCGACCGGCGCAATGCCCGCCCCAAGCGTCTGCTCCACGCCCTTGCGCATTTTTTCCCACCTGTGCACCCTGCCCCTCATAATGTCGGTTATTTTGCACGGCCACGGAAACAAGTCCGCACCCCGCCTTGGGAGGCTATGCAAATAAACCGCCGTTATCGGCACAGGGTGCACAGGTGGATTTTTTCTTGACAGCACGAGCGTCTCGCGCCTACTCTTAAGCTGTCAATTTACCAGAGGTGTCTTTTTCATGCTTTTCACCGCTTCCGCCACTTCCTTCGACGCATTTGCCTTTGCCGGCTTCTATTTTGCGTACTTTACCGAAGCCTGTGGTCGGAAGCTCTGCTGACATCTCACTGCATAGCGGAGTCAATGAAGACCGCAGGCCAACCTAAAGCCGGCGGTCTTTTTTGTTGCCTGCACAAAGTGCGGATCGTTCCGGCGCAAAACCATCCACACTTTCATGGAATCAAAGGAGCGCTCCATGTACCTTGGCAAGCAAATCCGCCTCGAACGCATCATCAACCGCAACAATAACCGCACCATCATCGTCCCCATGGATCATGGCATCTCGCTGGGCGCGTTGCCCGGACTCATCGACATGAAGCGCACCGTGGACGACATGGCCCGCGGCGGCGCCGATGCCGTGCTCATGCACAAAGGGCTCATCCGCTGCAGCTTCCGGCGGTCGGGCATCGACATCGGCCTCATCGTCCACCTCTCGGCATCCACGGAACTCTCCCCCAGCAGCAACTACAAGCGCCTCGCGGCCACGGTCGATGAGGCCATACGCCACGGCGCCGACTGCGTGTCCTGCCACGTGAACCTGGGCGACCCCAACGAGGGGCAGATGCTCGCCGACCTTGGACGCGTGGCCGAGCACTGCGACAACTGGGGCATGCCCCTGGTAGCCATGATGTACGGGCGCGGCCCCAGGATCAGGGATTCCTACGCCCCCGAAGTCGTTGCCCACTGCGCCCGGGTCGGCGTGGAGCTCGGCGCGGACATCGTCAAGGTGTCCTACACGGGCGACCAGGCATCCTTCGCCGACGTGGTGGCCGGCTGCTGCGTGCCCGTCGTCATCGCCGGCGGTCCTGTCATGGACTCCACCCGCGCCCTGCTCACCATGATCCACGACTCTCTCAAGGCCGGCGGCGCAGGCTGCTCCATCGGCCGCAACGTATTCGAACATCCCCGCCGCACCCAGCTCGTCCAAGCCATGCGCGCCATCGTGCACGGCGATGCGGACGTCGAGACGGCGCTCAAACTCGTAGGAGAATAGCCACATGCCCGCCATCTACTTCAAGTCCGTCCCCTTCGACAAATCCCTCGTCACGCTGGCGATGGAGTCCGGCGTCGACGGCGTCGTCGTCCCCAGAGAGCACTGCTCCCTGGCTGCCGGCCTTTCCAAGATCACCGTGCTCGCGGCCGAAGACTGCCCCGCCGTCCCGCTCGAGGGCAAGGAGGACGAGGAGACCTTCCTCGCCCGCGTGAAGGCGGGCGAGCACTGCGTTCTCGCCAGAGGATGGGAGATTATCCCCGTGGAAAATCTTCTGGCCCAGTCGGACAGCATCTTCGCCGAAGCGGGATCGCTTGAGGAGGCAAGGCTGGCAGCCGGCATCCTCGAGCGCGGCGTTGCCGGCATCGTTGTCCTTCCCGGGGCCGCGAAGGACATCAAGGCCATTGTTGCCGAGTGCAAGCTCTCCCTGGAGCGCGAGACCCTCGTCGAGGCCACGGTCACCAAAGTGGCGCCGGCAGGCCTCGGCCACAGGGTGTGCTGCGACACCATCTCCATGCTCCACACCGGCCAGGGCATGCTGGTGGGCAACTCCGCAGCCTTCACCTTTCTCGTGCACGCGGAGACCGAGCACAACGACTACGTTGCCTCCCGGCCCTTCCGCGTCAACGCCAGCGCCGTGCACGCCTACATCCGCCGCCCAGGCGACAAAACCAGCTACCTCGAGGAGCTCAAGGCCGGCTCCGAGGTGCTCGTGGTGGACGCCGATGGGCGCACCATGCTCACCACCATCGGCCGCGTCAAGGTGGAGGTGCGCCCCATGCTGCTCGTGGAAGCCTCCGTCAAGACCGAAGACGGCGAGAAGACCGGCGCAATTTTCCTGCAGAACGCCGAGACCATTCGCCTGACGGCCCCCGGCGGGCGCCCCGTCAGCGTGGTCAAGCTCAAGGCCGGCGACAAGGTGCTTGTCCGCATCGACGAGGCCGGGCGCCACTTCGGCATGCGCATCAAAGAAGACATCAAGGAAGGATAAGCCATGCCATCCCGCATGACAGCAAGCACGCCGGACGCCCAGATCCAGCTTGCCGAGGCGAGGCGCCGCATCGACGCCATTGACGAGAAGCTTCTGGCCCTGCTCAACGAGCGCTCCAACCTCAGCCTGCAGGTGGGCCGCATCAAGGCCGGCGAGAAAAGCAACATCTTCAAGCCCCAGCGCGAGACGGAAATTCTGGAGCGCCTCAGCGCCCTGAACCAGGGGCCTCTGCCCGACAAGGCGCTCAAGTCCATCTGGCGCGAAATCTTCTCCGCCTCCCGCTCGCTCCAGCGCCCCCTGCGCGTTGCCTACCTCGGCCCCCTCGGCACCTTCTCCTACTTTGCGGGCGCCGAGTACCTCGGCCACAGCGCCAACTTCCACTCCTGCGGCAACCTCCCCCAGGTCTTCGAGGAAGTGGACGCCGGCACCTGCGACCTCGGCGTGGTGCCGCTAGAGAACTCCCTGCAGGGCACTGTCGGCGTCAGTTTCGACCTCTTCATCAAGCACAGCGTCGTCATCCAGGCCGAGCTCTTCTCCCGCATCTCCCACTGCCTGCTCAGCGCGGGCGACAGCCTTGCCGAGATCAAAACCGTCTACTCCCACCCTCAGGCCCTTGCCCAGTGCGCGCAGTGGCTGCGGGCGCATTTGCCGGAAGCGGGCCTCGTGCCGCTGGACTCGACGGCGGCTGCCGCCCGCAGGGCCCAGGAGGAGCCGGGAGCCGCCTCCATCGGCAACGGCAACCTGGCGGAAATGCTCCGCATGAATATCCTCGCCAGACGCATCGAGGACGAGCCCGGCAACTGGACCCGCTTCGTCGTCATCGCCAGCGAAGCATCCACCAAGAAGCTCGGCGCCCTGCCCTCGGTCAAGGGGACCGTTCCCAGCGCCTTCAAGACCTCCATGCTCTTCACCCTGCAGGACAGGCCGGGCGCCCTCTCCGAGGTGCTCGACCTCCTCGCGCAGAACAGGGTCAACATGCGCAAGCTCGAGTCGCGCCCCCTCAAGGGGCACTGCTGGCGCTACGTCTTCTTCTGCGACGTGGAGCAGGACCTGCTCCAGCCGGAACATGCGGAACTGCTGGAGCGCCTTGCGGCAGTCTGCATGAACTTCCGCATTCTCGGCTCCTACCATGCCGGCCCCCAGATGGACCAGTCCTGGAACCCCGACGACACCCGCACGGCACCGGCCGCGCCGGCAGCCTGCTAGCTGCGAGGAGCATGCCATGCCAGACGCCATCCTCGTCCACGCGCCTGCTTCGAAGTCCATCTCCCACAGGCTGCTCATCGCCTCGGCCCTGGCCTGCGGAACGTCCACGCTGGAGGGAGTGCTCGCCAGCGACGACACCCTGCGCACGCGCCAGATCCTCAGCCTCGCAGGCGCCGGCTTCGAGCCCCTGCCCTCCAGACAGGGAACCGAAAGCTTCCGGATCCGCGGCGCCAATGGCCGGCTTGCCGGCGGGACGGACGCCCCGCTCTCCTGCAATGCCCACGAATCGGGAACCACCTGCCGGCTATTGACGGCCGTGCTGGCCGCAGGCAAAGGACGATTCCGCGTCCACGGCGCCGAGCGCCTGCACCGGCGCCCCATCGGCGAACTGGGGCGCGCCCTCTCCCTGCTCGGCGTCCGCCTTGCATACGAAGAAGCCGCCGGCTGCCCGCCTGTGCGCATCGAAACCTGCGGTCTGCATGCCGGAGGGCTGCCTCTGGACTGCGCAGGCACGGAAAGCCGTGCCGGCGGGGGCTGGCGGCGCCTCAGCGTGAGCATGGAAGAGTCGAGCCAGTACTTCTCCGGCCTTCTGCTGGCTGCGCCTCTGGCCGATGCCCCCCTCGTCCTGGAACTTGCCGGCACCAAGGCCGTCTCCTGGCCCTACATCGGCCTGACGCTCCAGTGCCTTGACGACTTCGGCATCCGCTTCGAGGTCGAGGAGCGGGACGCGCCGGACGGGACGGCGCCGTGGCGCAGGACCGGATGGCGCCAGATCGCCGACGCCGTCCCCGGCCGCATCCGCGTCAAGGTCGCGCCCTCGTCCTACCGGCCAGGAACGTTCCGCGTGGAAGGCGACTGGTCCGGGGCTTCCTACTTTGCAGCCGCCGGCGCCCTCGGCAGGCGCCCTGTCCGCATCGGAGGCGTCAATGCCGGCTCCCTGCAGGGCGACCGCGCCATCCTTGACATACTTGAGCGCATGGGCGGCGACTGGAAGCCGGAGGAGGACGCTGTGGCCGTCTTTCCCGCACGCCTGCACGGAGCAAGGCTCAACATGGGGCGCTGCCCCGATCTCGTGCCCACCGTGTGCGCCATGGCCGCCTTTGCTGACGGCGAAACCCTCGTCACGAACGTGGCCCATCTGCGCATCAAGGAGTCGGACCGCATCAAGGCCCCCTGCGAAGCGCTTCGCGCCATCGGCTGCCAAGCCGAAGAGCGGGAGGACGGCATGCGCATCCAGGGCCTCGGCAGCTCTGCCCGCATCCGCCTGCAGGGCCTTGCCCTCAAGGCCAGCAACGACCACCGCATGGCCATGAGCCAGGCGCTCTTCGCCCTGCGCGCCTGCGACATGGCACCTGGCGGGATCAAGTCCATCATTGACAATCCTGCCTGCGTGGCTAAATCCTTTCCCGAATTTTGGCACGCATGGGAGGCCTTCGCCGATGACTAGTCTACCTGTCACCCCCGCTATCCTTACCCAGCCCGGCAGCGTTGCCGTGATCGCGGCCCGCGGCCGCATGGGCGCCATGCTCATGCACGAAGGCCGGCTTGCCGGACTCGGCATGACAGGCTTCAGCCGGCCCTTCGACTGGGAGGCCATGGCTAAGGACCTGAAAAAGGCCGCCGTCGTCATCGTCTGCGTGCCGGCGGCATCCTTCCTCGAGACCGTCAAGGCCGTCTGTCCCCTCATGCGGAAAGACGCCATCCTCGCCGACATCACCTCCGTCAAGGTCAATCCCATGAAGCAGATGGAGTCGGTCTGGCAGGGCGGCATCGTGGGCACCCACCCGCTCTTCGGTCCCCTGCTCGACAGGTCCCAGGATCTGCCCGTTGCCCTGGTCAGGGGCAAAAATTGTCCGGACGAGGCCGTGCAGCTCGTGGCCCAGCTCTTCGAGGCCATGGACTTCTCCACCTTCGAAACGGACGCGGACACCCACGATATGGCCATGGCCCGCATACAGAACATGAACTTCATCACCTCCCTGGCCTACTTTGCGCAGCTGGCCGGCCAGAAGGAGCTCATGCCCTATCTGACACCCTCCTTCCGCAGACGCATGGACTCCGCTAGAAAGATGCTCACCGAGGACGGCCCCATGTTTGCCGGCTTCTACGAGGCCAACCCCTACAGCCAGGAGGCTGTCAGGCAGTTCAGCAAGTTCCTGAGCCTCGCTTCGGCAGGCGACATCGACCTGCTCCTCAGCCGCGCCTCCTGGTGGTGGAAGGATCAGAAGCACAGCTAGCAGCGCAGATCCACGCCAAAACCCCAAAAGCCCGCCCCTTCTGGCGGGCTTTTTGCTTTTCTCGGCGCCGGCGATACGGCAGGTCACGCAGTCAACGTTCTGACACATCCTTTCGCCATGCCATGACGAAAGGCCGAAGCTCTCCGCAAGAAAGGAAACAGGCCGGACTGTCAGCCGTCCTGCAGGGAAGCGACGTGGGCCAGCCCGCCATTTCCCCGTCGAAGCAGCCGCGACGGCACTCTGGGCAGCAGCGTCCTGCCGGCAAAGGCGGCATATCTATCAGTCCTGACATTTCAGGGACCACGCCCGTCACATTCCTGACAAGAGCCTGTTTTTCGATGAGAGCTCGAAAAAAGATGCTTTAAATACGGCGCTCTGAGGACGCTTTTCAGCGTTGGCACACTCCATGCATTCCCCCTCGGCGTGACGCGGAAAGCATGTCCTTCCGCGACACGAAACCACACGAGCGGAGAAGCGTCATGGGAGCCACTTATCCCCAGGTCATCACAGTCACTTCAGGCAAGGGCGGCGTCGGCAAGACGAATATTGCGGCCAATCTGGCATGCGCTCTCGCCCAGACCGGCAAGGTCATCCTGCTGGACGCGGATCTCGGGCTTGCCAACGTCGATGTGCTCCTCGGCGTCCAGCCAGCCATGGACCTTTTCACGATCTTCGAAGAGGGCGCAGGCATCAGCGACATCCTCTTCCCCACGCCCTACGGCTTCTCCATTCTCCCCACTTCTTCGGGCATCGAAACCATGGCCGAGCTCTCCACGGGCCAGAAGCTCGAGCTTCTGAACGCCATGGACGCCATTGCCGAAGGCCTCGACTACCTCATCGTGGATACGGGCGCAGGCATCAGCGACAGCGTCCTCTACTTCTGCATGGCGGCCCAGCAGCGCCTGCTGGTGCTCAACCCCGAGCCCACCTCCCTCGCCGATGCCTACGCCCTCATCAAGGTGCTCAAGACCAGACACGGCATCGACCAGTTCAAAATCTGCATCAACATGGCACGCGATCCCAGTAGCGCCAAGGAAAGCTTCGTCCGCCTCCTCGAGGCCTGCGACCAGTTCCTCGACGGCGTGTCGCTTGACTTGGCGGGCGTTGTTCCCTTCGACCCGGACGTACGCCGCGCCGTGATGCAGCAGAAGCCCTTCCTGTCCAAATACCCCGACTGTCCGGCTTCCAAGGCACTCCTCCAGATGGCCGGGCAGATTCCCCGCTGGCAGGCAACCGCCCAGGACGACGGGAACATCAAGTTCTTCTGGAAAAGCCTCCTCTACCGCTGAAAAGCCCCTTCCACCGACTAGCCCGCAGACCAAGCAGCCAAAGGAACCACGTCATGAGCATCGCAGCCTTCGCCCGCCTTTTCAAGACCTCCAAGCCCTGGGACACCTTCGAAGCCGGCACCACCGCATGGGAAGACTTTTCCGCGCAGGATCAGGAAGTCATCGTCAGGCACTACTCCCAGAAAATCCGCTTTCTCGCCCAGCGTCTCAAGAAGCGCCTGCCCCGCACCGTCGACATCAACGAGCTCATCAGCTCCGGCACGCTCGGCCTCATGGAAGCCCTCGGCAAGTTCAAGCCCACTCTCAACATCCGCTTCGACACTTACGCCGAGAGCCGCATCAACGGTGCCATGCTCGATGAGCTCCGCCGGCAGGACTGGTTCACCCGCACCCTGCGCAAGAACGTGAGATGCCTCAACGACGCCCAGGTCTCCATCGAGCACCAGACCGGTCGCGAAGCCACCGAAGAAGAACTCGCCAAGGCCACGGGCCTGAGCCTCGTGGACGTGCGCAAGGGCCTCGAGGCCATGCAGGGCCAGCAGCAGCTCCCCCTCGACACCTTTAAGGACAGTCTGAGCAGCGATGCCCCCGAAAGTGGCGGCATCCCCTGTCAGGAAGCCATGCACAACGAGCTTGTCGAGCGCCTCGCTCCCCTCTTCGACAGGCTCACCGAACGTGAGCGCCAGGTGCTCTCGCTCTACTACACAGAAGAGCTCAACATGAGCGAAATCGCCGAAGTGCTCGGCATCACCGAAGGGCGCGTCTCCCAGCTCAGGACCCAGGCTCTCGGCCGTCTGCGCAAGATCTTCGTGGCCGAATACGGTGCCCTATAGCGCCTGTCCCCTCCAGGGCAAGCAAGGCGCCCGTCTTCCCGGAACTTCGGGGAAGGCGGGCGCCTTGGCGTTGCAAGAGGCACTGGCAAAACTGCTCCAGGTTTGTCTCGAGATTGCGGCGGATTTGCCCTCAAGCCGAAAACTTTGCTAAGGCTGAGCTGTGGCGCAGGCAGACGGCAGCGTCTTGTCGCAACCCGCTGCATTCAATCGCGCTTTCACCACAGCGCCAGACACGCCGGAGCATGTGGACAAGGAGTCATACTCGCATGAACAACAACGGGCAGACCAAGGAAGCAATGGAGAGCTACGAACAGCGCAAGGAAGTCTACCGGCAACTGATCAAAAGCTATCGTCTGATCGACGATACTTTCATGAGCAGCGTCTTCGACGGCTTCATCGAAGGGACAACTCTGCTGCTCAGGATCATCCTCGGCAAGCACCAACTGAAGGTGCTGGAGGTCAACACGCAGGAGACGCTTAGCAACCTTGGGGGGCGGAGCCGTTGCCTCGACATCCTTGCCAGAGACGACGAAGGCACGTATTACAACATTGAGGTTCAGCGGAAGAATGCGGGAGCTGGCTTCATCCGTGCAGACGAGCACTCCTCCCTGCTCATGGCGAAAATCCATGCTCCAGGCAACAAACCGCAGGACGTTCCTGAACGCTGGGTTGTCTTCATCACGGAAAACGACTTCATAGGACTGGGGCTTCCGCTCTACCCCATCGAACGGAGGCTCACCGTTGGCGACGGCAGGGTAATCGACGACAAGGAGCATATGGTCTACGTCAACGGTGCCTATAGGAACGAGAAAACGCCCATAGGCAGGCTGATGCACGACTTCTTCTGCACAGAGCCTGACGACATGCACTACAAGACGCTGGCTCACCGCGCCAGATTCTTCAAGGAAGACAAAAAAGGAGTAGAGAAAATGTGCAGACAATTCGAAGATGTCATGGCCATGGGCGAGGCCAGGGGCAGGGCGGAAGGCGAGGCCAGGGGCAGGGCGGAAGGCGAGGCCAGGGAAAAGGAGCGCTCGGTCCTGAGCGTCTTGGGGAACGGCGTGTCTGAAGAGGAGACAGCCAGGCTGCTGAGTCTTGCGCTCGACGAGGTCAGGGAGATTGCCGGCCGGCAGAAGACGGCAGGCGCCAGCATGTAGACCGGCCTCCCCTGCGCACAGATTTCCTGTGAAACTAGCTTTAACCTATGGAAATTATACAAACCCATGGAGGCACTGCCACTTCCCTCGAGCCGAAATCCAGCCATTCCTGGTTTCATGGCCGGGGGTGAAAGACGATACTTTCATGGTCAGTTAAAAGACGGTAGTTGACAGAGATCGCCTCCCTGCGGTGGCCACAAAGGGGCGACAAGCACTCTTCAGGCCAGCGCAGCTGGTCGCCAAGAACGAGAAGCGCCCGCCTTCAGCGGAACCACTCCGCTTCGGACGGGCGTTTTCTTGCTCCCGTGTATAAACAGGGCGCACTCCCAGCAGGGCCTCGGCTGACAGGGAAGATGGTCAAGATACGATGACCAGCCCTTGCTGGGAAATTTCATGTTCCGCGCAAAGCCAGATTCCTGCGCGGATAACCTTCACTGCGGAGCGGCTTGGCATCCGCAGACTGCTTGTCAAATTTACGACTGCCTCGGCCAGGCAGATGGACACTAGCTAGAAGTCGAGCTGGAACTGCATGCCAATGCCGGCATCAACGTCAGGGTCGTCGCTACGACCGACATGCTCGCGCACCTGCGAACTGTCCTTAACAATGAACTGGGGGCCAAGCCCTATGGTCAGGTCGTCCTCCTTGACGCCTGCAAGAGCGCGCACGCGGTGGTGGCTGTCCATGGAAACCTTTTCATCGACGTCGTGCAGGGCACGATCGTCCTGGCGCCATTCCTGCGACTGGCGGTCTATGCTGAGGCGAATGCCGTCCTCGCTCCGGCCCTGCTGCCTGGCGCTCCTGCGATTGGCATTCTTCTGGTCCTGAGCCTCCGCAGTCGCGGGCGCCGTCTTTCTGCTGTGCCTAAGCGCACGTTCCCAGAGCTGCATGCCGTCAACGCCCTCGTTGCGCCAAGCCTTGGAGCTGGGACCGTCGCTGAAGGCCCAAGGCGCGCCATGAAGGCCAGTCTGCGCCTTGACCGCACTGCTTCGGGGAGCCCGTGCTGAGCGGGCTGAACGACTGGAGCGGGCAGGGGTGGCACTGCGACCGGCATCGGCCGTCTGCAGGGACTGAACACGACCAACGGAACCGCTGGTCTGCCGTATGCGGAACATTGATGCGGGCCGCCCATAGGAAGCCTGCTCCGTTCCTGCAGCCTCGGCTGGCTGGGGAAGCAGAAAGGCCACGGACAGCGCGCAGGCCAGAGCAAGGCGTCGCAGAAGGCATGGATTGTGGATGTAGCGTTCAGTCAGCATAGGAACACCGTGTAGGCGACGCTCCCGGCGGGACCATCCCGTTCAGGACACTTCAGCCTGTCCTTCTTATCGTCTGCTCCGGTGGAAACTTAAGCCCTCCGGCTGTCCCGCAACGGCTAGAGACGGAACTGCCGGAGGGCTGGAAAGACGGGCTATTTGAGAATGATGAACGAGCTATCGGATCTGGGGATTGGCGACAGCAGGGGCCAGTCCCCGCTCCTGGCGCTCGACGAGCTTCTGGGCGTCGGGGCCGAAGAAAGGCACCTTGTCGTGGGGATCCTGCCATCCGCCGCCAAGGGCCATGCAGACGCTGACAATGGCGCTGAGGCGGTTCTGAAGGGCGTTGGCGTAGGCAAGTTCGGCGCTGAAGAGGGTGCGCTCGGCATCCAGGACAGTGAGGTAGTCGGTATAGCCGTTGTCGTACTGGATGCGGGCGAGCTCGGCAGCCCGGCGCAGGCTGTCGAGCTGGGCCTTGGTCGCCTTGACGACGGCTTCGGCTTCGCGCTGCGCCGTGAGAGAGCTGCGCACGTCGCCGAAGGCGCTCTGCACGGTCTTGCGGTACACGGCGATAGCCTGCTTCTTCTGCGCTTCGGCGTCCTTGAGGTTGTACCAGTTGCGACCGCCGTCGATCAGGGGAACGTTGGCCGCCACGCCGTAGGTGAACATGGCGGCAGGACCGGTGAAGAGGCTGGCCACGGCGGCCGAGAGGGTGCCCGTGAGGCCGGTCAGGGAGATGGAGGGGAAGAACTGGGCTCTGGCGACGCCGATCTGAGCGTTGGTGGCCATGATGCCGTATTCGGCCGCGCGGATGTCGGGACGGCGCTCGAGCAACTCGGAGGGCAGGCCGGCAGGGATGGTTGGCACGGCAGGAAGCGTCTCGATGGCCGCGCCGCGCGGCATGGCGGCCTCCATGATCTCCCTGGGCGAGCGACCGGTAAGCACGGCCAGCGAGGCCTCGGCGCCGTCGAGGGCCATGGCGGAGGAGTGCACCTGGGCGCGGGCCGTCTCGACCTCGGCGCTGGCGCGCTGGTAGTCGAGCTCGGTGATGTCGCCCTGCCTGAAGCGGGCGGAGTAGATGCGCAGGCCCTCTTCCCGCGTGCGCAGGGTGCGCCTGGCCGTCTTGAGCTGCATGTCGAGGGCGAGCATCTGGAAGTAGCTCCGGCATACCTGGCCGGCAACGGAGAGTCTGAGCGCCTCATGCCCCACGACCGTGGCGAGCAGGATGTCGGTCAGGGCCGTGTAGGCATTTCTGGCCTTGCCCCAGAAGTCGAGTTCCCAGGCGGCCGACAGGGCTCCCTGGTAGGCGGTGGTGCTGCGGGACATCCCGGTGACGTCGAAGGGCGTCACGTTGGCAGCCTTTTCCGACGCCAGATTGCCGGTGGCCTGGGCCTTGCCAGAGACCTGGGGCCAGATGGCGGACGACGCCACGCCCGCCTGCGCCGCGGCGGACTCGATCTTGGCCATGGACTCGGCCAGATCCTGGTTTTTGGCCAGGGCGTCCCTGACGAGGCCGTTCAGCACGGGATCATTGAAGCGCGTCCACCAGTCCATGTGCAGAAGCTCGCCTTCGAGCTTCACGCTTTTCCAGGAAGAAGGCAGGTCCTGTCCCGGACGCTCGTACTTGGGCGCGAAAGAGCAGGCTTCGATCAGCAGGGCGATGCCGAGAACGGCGCAGAATCGGGCAAAGGTGCTACACATTGATGTCGAGCCTCCCTTCATCGCCGCCCTGGTCTTCGTTGGGATCGCGCCTGCCCCGGAGGCGAAGCGACAGGTTCATGATCTCGCGGAAGAAGTAGGGGACGAAGAGCGTTGCAATGCAGGTGGCGAACAGCATGCCGCCGATGACGGCGGTGCCGATGGCGTGGCGGCTGTTGGCGCCGGCTCCCGTGGAGACAGCCAGCGGCACGACGCCCAGGATGAAGGCCAGAGACGTCATGACGATGGGTCGGAAGCGCAGCCTCGCGGCATGGGACGCGGCTTCGGCCAGGCTCCTGCCGTCGCGCCAGGCCTCGACGGCGAACTCGACGATAAGGATGGCGTTCTTGGCCGACAGGCCGATGAGGGTGACCAGCGCCACCTGGAAGTAAACGTCGTTGGAGAGTCCCCTAGCGTAGGTGGCGAAAAGGGCGCCCAGAATGCCGAAGGGCACGGCCGTGAGGACGGCCAGGGGCAGGGACCAGCTTTCGTACTGGGCGGCCAGGATCAGGAAGACCATGACCAGCGCCAGAATGAAGATGATCGAGGTGTCGGCGCTGGCGAGCTTCTCCTGCAGGGAGGAGCCGGCCCAGCCGACATGGTAGCCGCTGGGCAGCACTTCCTTGGCGACCTCTTCCATGGCCCTGAGCGCCTGACCGGTGGTGTAGCCGGGGGCGGGGTTGCCCATGAAGTGGGCCGCCGGAAAGACGTTGTAGCGGTCGACGGTTTCAGGCGCCGTGCGGCGCTCCAGGGTGACGATGGCGGAGAGCGGCACCATCTCGCCCTTGGCGTTGCGCACGTAGACGTCGTTCAGGTTTTCCGGCTTCATGCGGTACTTCTGGTCGGCCTGCAGGCGAACCTGGAAGGTGCGGCCCAGCATGTTGAAGTCGTTGACGTAGAAGGTGCCGAAGATGCCCTGCATGGTGGTGAAGACCTCGGAGATGCTGATCCCCATGTCCTTGCAGCGTTCCCGGTCAAGGTTGGCGTACATGAGGGGCGCGCCGGTTGTGAAGAGACTGCGGGCAGCGGCTATCTCCGGACGTTTGGAAGCGGCTTCCATAACCTTGTTGGCATTGGCTTCTATGACGTGCAGATTGTCACCATTGGTGCACTGCAGATAGCCTTCAAAGCCGCCCGTATTGCTCATGCCGGGAATAGGCGGAGGCATGAAGCCTAGGACGACGCCTGAGGACTGGGCCATATTCAGGCTGCCGGCACGCTGGATGAAGTCCGCGTCCGCCATGCCGTCGCCCTTGCGTTCGTCCCAGTGTTTGAAGCTGTAGAAGATCGTTGCATAGTTGGACTTGACTGAAGAGCTCAGGATGTCGAAGCCGTTGATGACGGTGACGCCTGACATCGTCGGATCCTTCTGCGCAAAGTCGCTCACCATTTTGCCGACTTTCCTCACGCGGTGGGTGGATGCGCCGTCATCGAGGATGATGGAGCCGAGGGCGTAGCCCTGATCCTCGTTAGGGACAAGGGACGTAGGCACTATCTTGAACAGCAGCATCGCGCTGGCGATAACGCCGCAGAAGACGAGGAAGCTGAGAAATCTGGCATTTTTAAAAAAGTTGACGGTGCCGACGTAGCCGTTGGTGCACACATCGAAAAAGGCATTGAAGGCGACGAAGAAGCGGGGCGTGTTGCCTGCCTCGCCGTGGCTCTTCAGGAGCAGGGAGCAGAGCGCGGGCGTCAGCGTCAGGGCGACGATGCCCGAGAGCACGACCGAGACGGAGATGGTGATGGCGAACTGCTTGTACATCTGGCCGGCGAGGCCGCCCATGAATGAGACGGGTATGAACACCGAGCAGAGCACGAGCACGATGGCGATGAGGGCTGAGGTGACCTCGCTCATGGCCTTGGCCGTGGCCTCCTTGGGAGGCAGGTGCTCAGTCGACATGATGCGCTCGACATTCTCAAGCACGACGATGGCGTCGTCGACCACGATGCCGATGGCCAGCACCAGGCCGAAGAGGGTCAGCGTGTTGATGGAGTAGCCGAGCGCCAGCATGCCGGCGAAGGTGCCGATGATGGAGACGGGCACAGCGATGCAGGGAATGAGCGTGGCGCGCCAGTTCTGCAGGAAGAGGTATACGACAAAAAAGACCAGAAGCATGGCCTCGACGAGCGTATGGATAACCTCCTTGATGGAGGCGTTCACAAAGTCGTTGGTATCGACGACGATGTCGAGCTTCAGGCCTTCCGGAAAGTCGCGGCGCAGCTCTTCGAGCCGCTTGGTAACGCGATCGCCGGTAGCAATGGAGTTGGCGCCGGGGAGGAGCCACACGCCACCTGACCGGGCAAGCTTGCCGTTAAAGGAGGCATCGACGGCATAGTCCTGGCCGCCAAGCTCGACGCGGGCCACGTCCTTGAGGAGCAGCTTCGACGAGGAGTCGCCCGTGCGCAGAATGATGTTTTCGAAGTCGGCGGGCTCGGGCAGGCGGCCGAGCGTATCCATCTGCCATGTCAGCAACGTCTCCGAAGGCGAGGGTGCGTTGCCGAGGCGGCCAGGCGCGAACTGGGAGTTCTGTTCTTGGATGGCGCCTGCGACCTCGTTGACGGTAATGCCGAACTTGGCCATCTTGCTCGGATCGAGCCAGATGCGCATGGAGTAGGATGCATAACCGAAAATCTGCGCGTCGCCGACGCCTTCAATGCGCTTCAGGTCGTCAACGACGTTCATCTGCAGGTAGTTGTGCATGAACACGTCGCTGTAGCGGCCGTCGGGCGAGTACATTGTGAAGAACTGCAGGAACGAGGGCGAGCGCTTGACCACGCTGACGCCCAGGGCGCGGACGGTCTGCGGCAGGAGCGTCTGTGCCAAATTTACCTTGTTGCAGACGTTGACCAGCGCCATGTCGGGATTGCTCCCCAGGGAGAAATACACTGTCAGGCTACCGGTACCGGCGCCTGAGGACGCCGTCGAGGTCATGTAGAGCATGTTTTCGACGCCGTTGATCTGCACTTCGAGGGGCGCGTTGACGGTTGCCGCTATGGTTTCAGCCGAGGCGCCGGGATAGTTGGTGGAAACCTGGACCGTTGGCGGAATGAGGTCCGGGTACATTGCTATGGGCAGCACCTGCATGGAGATTGCGCCACACAGCGTGATGATGATGGAGATGACGCTCGAGAGGATCGGGCGACGGAGAAAAATGCTGGGTCTAGCGGATGCGGCCATGGCGCTTCACCTACTTGCCCTTGGCCTCAGAGGCCTTGCCGGCGGGCTGCTGGTCCTTGCCTGGCTGCTGGCCGCCGGGATTGACGGGAGCGCCGTCCCTGCACTTGAGCATGCCGTCCGTGACGACGCGGTCGCCACTCTTAAGGCCGGAATAGACAAGGTAGTCGTTGCCGATGGCGGGGCCGAGCTCGACCTTGGTGCGCTTGGCGACGTTCGCCCCGTCCACCAGCATCACGAAGAAGCCGTCGTCGGTGATGGAAACGGCCGTCTGGGGCACGAGCAGGGCCTGGGGCAGCACGTCGCCCTCCATGTAGACGCGCACGTACTGGCCGGGCATGATCTCGCCCTTCGAATTGTCGAAGGTGGCGCGGCAGCGGATGACGCCCGTAGAGGGCTGCACCTGGCTGTCGATGAAGTCGACCTTGCCCTCGCCCCCGTACATGCGCCCGTCAAGCAGGCGCAGGCGGGCCTTGTAGACCTGGCCTTCGGGGAAGCGGAGCCGGCCCTGCCGCTCGAGCTGCTGGCGCTGCATGCGGTCCGTGGCCGCGACCGAGAACTCGATGTACATGGGATCGGTCTGGTTGATCGATGTCAGCAGGGAGTTGGCCGACACGAGGTTGCCTTCCGTGGCCTCCTCCTTGGAGGTGAAGCCCGAGACCGGGGCGACGACCTGGCAATAGTCGAGGTTGATCTTGGCCTGACGCACGGCGGCGCCGGTGCTCTCGTAGTTGGAGAGGGCCTGGTCGCGGTCCTTCTGGGAGACGGCGTTGGCGGCGTAGAGGGGCTTGATGCGCTTCCACTCGCGCTCGGCGTTCTTGTAGGCCGCAACGGCCTGCTCGTAGACGGCCTCGTAGCTGTCGCGCTCGAGCTGAAACATGAGGTCGCCCGCCTTGATGAAGTCGCCTTCCCTGTAGAGCCGCTTCTGGATGATGCCATGAACGCGGGCTCGCACGTCGACGGCCCGGGAACCCGCTGCCGTTGCCTGAAACTCCTGCGGCCAGCCCACGTCCTTGGCCTTGAGTTCGACGACGGAGACCAGCGGCGGGGGCATCTGGCCCTGTCCCTGGCCCTGTCCGTCCTTCTTGCCGAAGGGAAGCTCGCAGCCCGCAAGGCAGAAGGCCATGGCTAGCAGCGCGACGGTGGAAAGAAAATGCCTCATAGTGTATTCTACTCCGCTTGCGTCCTGGGCCGGCGACGGGCCAGGAGCTGTTTTTTCACTGCGAGGGGGCGACGCGACCCCGGAAGCGCTCTTCTCACCACAAAAGCGAGAGAAGCACAAGCACTTGATCTTTTTACACGTCTCACAACATTGCAAAAAAATCAAGGCATTAAGCACCACTTTTTCTTGGCTCCAACCGGCTGGCAGAACCTTTTCCAGAGCCGTCTACGGTGGGACGGCCCCGCATGCACGCGCCTTAGGCGCCTTCGGTGCCAGCGCCGGCTTCTCCGGATTCGCCATCCGCCTCGACGGCATAGCCGCAGTCCTTGGACGGGCAGGCCTTGCGCACGCCCTGGCGGGTCCGGCGCAGAACAAGGTAGGGCGAGCCGCACTCCGGACACTTCTCAGGCACGGGCTCGTTCCAGAGGGCGAACTCGCACTGGGGATAGCGGCTGCAGGAATAGAAGATCTTGCCCTTCTTGGTGCTCTTCTCCACTATCTCGCCCTCGCCGCACTGGGGGCAGGCAACGCCCGTGGAGAAGGGGGCCGCGTAGCGGCACTTGGGATAGGCGCTGCAGGCGATGAAGCGGCTGCCCGTGCGGGAGCGCTTGACCACGAGGGGGCTCTGGCATTCGGGACAGGTGCCGACAACCTCCATCTGACGCTCCTCCTTGGGCGCAATGGCGAGCTCGCCTGCATCGCTGCGCACGAGGTTGCTCGTGAAGCGGCAGGCGGGATAGCCCGTGCAGGCGAGGAAGGCGCCGGCCTTGCCGAACTTGATCACGAGGCTCTTGCCGCAGTCGGGACAGACAAGGGAGGTGGCGATGCCGCCCTTGAGGTTGGCCATGTTCTTCGACGCAGCGTCCAGCGCCGGATTGAAGTCGTGCATGAAGTCGCCCAAAAGCTCGATCCAGGACTCGCTGCCCTCGGCGACCTTGTCGAGGCCGCTCTCCATTTCCGCCGTGAAGTTGACGTCCATGAGCTTGCCGAAGTTTGCCACGAGCTGGGAGCAGACGGCGCGGCCAAGATCCGTGGGCACGAAGTGCTTTTCCTTCAGTTCCACGTAGCTCCTGTCCTCAAGGGTGGAGATGATGCTCGCGTAGGTGGAGGGACGGCCGATGCCGAGCTCTTCGAGGGTGCGCACGAGGCTTGCCTCCGAAAAGCGGGCCGGCGGCTGGGTGAACTTCTGCTCTTTTTCGAGCTGCTCCAGGCGCAGGGTTTCGCCTTCCTTGAGCTCCGGCAGGTCCGCATCGCGCTCGCCCGAAGGAAAGGCCTTCTGCCAGCCGGCAAAGAGCTCGCGCTGGCCCTTGGCATGCCATTCGGTGTCGCGGCAGGCCACGGCCACCTTGGTGTCCATAAAGACGGCGGCAGCCATCTGGGAGGCGACGAAGCGCGACCAGATGAGCTTGTAGAGGCTGTACTGCTCGGCGCTCAGGCTTTCCTTGACGGACTCGGGGGTGATGGCAACGTCGACGGGCCGTATGGCTTCGTGGGCGTCCTGGGCGTTGGCGCGGATCTTGTAGCTGCGGCGCTTGCCGGGAAGGTAGTCCTGACCGTAGCGGGAGGCGATGAACTCCTCGGCGGCCCTGGCCGCCTCGTCGGCGATGCGGGTGGAGTCCGTGCGCATGTAGGTGATGAGGGCCTGGGTGCCCCTGCCCTGAAGCTCCACGCCTTCGTAGAGGCGCTGGGCTATGCCCATGGTGCGCTTGGCCGAGTAGCCGAGGCGCTGGTTGGCCACCTGCTGCAGGGTCGAGGTGATGAAGGGCGGCTGCGGCGCCTTCTCGCGGCGCTTCTGCTCCACCCGGGCCACGGTGAACGGAGCGCCTTCAAGCGCGGCTTCGAGGGCCTCGGCATCGGCCTGGCAGGCGATTGCCGCCTTGGCGCCGCCGATCCTGGCCAGATCCGCCCTGAAGGGGGCGCCTTCGGTTCCCTGAAGCAGGACGCGGAACACCCAGTACTCCTCGGGCTTGAACTTTTCGCGCTCGAGTTCCCTGTCCACGATGAGCCGAAGCGCCACGGACTGCACGCGGCCGGCCGAGATGCCCCGCTTGACGGTTTTCCACAGCAGGGGGGAAATCTTGTAGCCCACGAGGCGGTCGAGGATGCGCCGCGCCTGCTGGGCATGGAAGAGGTCGGCGTCCAGCCCGCGCGGATGCGCCAGGGCCTCCTTCACGGCGTGGGCGGTGATCTCGTTGAACTGGATCCGCTTGATCTCCTTGGCCTTGCCCTTCAAAAGCTCTGCCACGTGCCAGGCTATGGCCTCCCCTTCGCGGTCGGGGTCGGGCGCAAGGTAGGTGACGTCGGCCTTGGCAGCCTCGCTCTGCAGCGTGCCGACGACTTTCTCCTTGCCGGGTATGACGTGGTACTCCGGCTCGAAGCCGTTGGCCTCGTCCACGCCGAGGGTGCTGGAAGGCAGGTCGCGCACGTGGCCGACGCTGGCCTCCACGGCGTAGGCAGGGCCAAGGATCTTGCGTATGGTCTTCACCTTGGCAGGCGACTCGACGATGATCAGTTCTTTAGCCATGAGCTTCTCCATTGGGGGGTACCATACGGAAAAAGCCCCTGAGGTCAAGCAGGACGCCTCGCCGCGCCGCTGCCGCGCGCGGCCCCCAGCCCGGAACGCCAGTCCCGGCTTCCGGGAAGGCCTGGGGCGCAATCTGGACAACATCCTGATATGAATGGTAAACGCCTTTAACATTTTAACCCAAGGACGGCCATCATGCACGCCTGCCAGCGACCCTTGCCCTGCACCGTTCTCGCCCTGCTCCTCTGCCTTGCGCTGTGCGCTCTTCCCGGCTGCGCCTCGAAAGGCGGCGCACAGGGCCCCATGCCGAATCTGACCCGCCTTGCCCCGCGCCATCTCGGCGAAGGCAGCTGCGTCTTTGTCGAGGTCCGCGGCCTGAACAACGGCGCCAACGAGGACCTGGCCTCGCTCGTCACCGCCTCCCTGCAGAGCGAGCGCGGCCTCGTACCCGCCGACAGCCGCAGCGAGGCCGATGCCGTCGTCGCCATCGACGTCAAGGACATCTACCTCTGCGACACCTCGGGCGCGCGCCTGAGCGGAAGCCAAACGCTCGGCAACACCCTGATGGGCACCGTCCTCGGCCTCGGCGTCGGCGGCATTGCCGGCGGCCGCACGGGCGCCCTCGTCGGCGCCGGCGCCGGCGCCCTGCTCGGGCTCGGCGCCTCGGCCTTCGATGCCAAAAGCGACAACACCTGGGCCATGGTGGCCGACGTCTCCATCGTCAGACGGGGCGAGGAGCCCGCGCCCGAAGAGCACGCCGTCACCGCCAAGGGACACGGCATGACCAGGGAGGAGAGCCTTGCGGCCCTCAAGGAGCAGCTCGCCCAGGACATCGTCGGCTGCGTGCGCAAGTAGCCTGCGCCCGCAGCCTTGCCGGCAGGCCAAGGCTTCGCCTGCCGGGAGGCGGAACGGCCTGCGACCCCGCCCTTAGCGGCCGGCGGCCCTGCGCCGCCATCTTGCCAGGGCCAGGCCCCTGCGCCTGGCCGCGACACAGGAGGAAGCCGAATGTCCGCACGACACTTCAACCTGACAGCCACCGCCCTGCTCATGGCCCTGCTGACGGCGCTCGGAGCGACGTCCTGCTCGCAGCGCCCCGCCAGGCAGGGACATTCCGGCGCAGCCGTTGCCGCAACGCCGCAAGGGGACGTCATGTACCGCCCCGCAGAGCGCGCCGAGATGTTTCGCTCCGCCCCCGTGGAGCCGGCCGAGCGCGGCCAGGGCAGAGCCTACTTCTCCATCCGCGACGGCCAGAACCTGACCAGAGGCCTGCACGACTACCTCGAACAGCGTCTGGGGCTCAAGGGCTTCTCCGTCACGGACAAGCCGAGCGAAGCCGACCGCATCGTTGAAATCGCCGTCGTGGCCAGAGGCAGCGCCTCGCAGGCATCTCTGGAAGCCTGCGTCAGGCAGGGCTACGCCGGCTCCGCCGCGCTGGAGGCCGGCGACCGGGGCGCCATCGTGGCTGACGTGCTGCTGGTGCGCCGCAGGGCCCATGTAGAAGGCTCCCAAGCCCACCTCAAGAACATTTCGGCGCGCAACGCCGTCTCCAGCACCAAGCTGCGCATTGCGGCCCTCGGCACGGAGAGGGCGCTCAAGGGGCGCGATCTTGAATTCGCCCTCGCCGAGGACATCGCCGGCCTCGCCAGCTCGAGCGAGGACATGCACCGCCACAGGACCCGCTCCAGCACGGAAGTCAGGCAGGACGCCCCGTCCAGAAGCTCAAGGGCGAAGGCCTCCTCGGCCGGCAGGCACAAGGAAAGGCACAAGGCCAGCCGCAAGCACAGGAAGCGTCGCGGCTAGCCGCGGGTCCTGTGCCGGATCGCTCGGAAGACCCTTGCGGCCTGTCCTGCACGCCTACACCATGACGCACCGGCTGCCTGTCATGGCTTCGCGCACCCTCGCCACGGCTTCCCGTATGTCGGGTGCGGCCACGAACTCGGAGACCAGGGCGCAGCAGCGCCCGCCATGCTCGACAACCTCGCGCACGTTGTGGGCCTTGATGCCGCCAATGCAGACAAAGGGAATCTTGATGCTGGCCGCAACCCAGTCCAGATAGCCGAGGCCGACGGGATCGCAGACGTCTTCCTTGGTTCTGGTGGCGAAGATGGGGCCCACGCCGATGTAGTCGGCGCCGCCCGCCTGGGCCGCAAGGGCCTGCTCAGGCGCATGGGTGGAGACGCCTATGATCAGCTCCGTTCCCGCAAGGGCGCGCACGTCCGCCAGCGGGATGTCCTCCTGGCCGACGTGCACGCCGTCGGCATGGGCGAGCAGGGCCAGATCCACGTGGTCGTCCACGATGAAGCAGGCGCCGTACTTTGCCGTGATCCGGCGCAGGATGCGGCACTCCTCGAGCATGCCGCCCTCCTTCATGTGCTTTTCGCGGTACTGCAGGATGCGGATGCCGGCGCCGAGCAGGGCTTCGGCAACCTCCTCCACGCTGCGGCCACCCGACAGCTTCGTGTCCGTCAGGGCGTAGAGTTCCGTTTCGCTGGGCAAAACCACGGGCATGGCGCACCTCCGTCTTCTCGTTTTTCTTGCATGCGTGTACACTGTCTGCGCGTCCCGCTCCTGCCGGACCGGGACCGGACACCGAAGGCCATGCTACCCGCCTTCCGTCCAAAAGACGAGAGGGGGGAACGGCGCACCGCGCTCCGCATGCAGAGCTTCTTTCCAAAGCGGGCCGTTGCGTGTAAAGCTTGGCGCCCGCCACCTCCACCTCTGCCAGGTTCTGTCCCATGAAACGCCTCTTGCTCTTCGTCCTTGCCCTGCCTCTCGTCCTTGCACTCAGCCTTGCCCTTGCGCGCCCCGTCTGCGCCGAGCCGGGCACATCCTCTCCCGATGCCAGCCAGGCGTCGCAGAAGGAAGAAAAAGGCAAAGATGCAGATGCCCCCCGCGAATCCCGCCTTTTCGAAGTCCTGCGCGTGACGGCGCACCAGGAGGCCCGGATCTTCGTCCGGGCCGACGAGGACGCGATCAGGGAAGCGGAGGTCAGAAAGCGGGCCGAAGAGATTCAGCGCCAGAGGGAGGCTGAGGAAAAGGCCCAGAAGGAGGCGCTCAAGCGGGAAGTCGAAGCCAAGAAGAAAGAGGCCGAAGAACTTTCCCGCGACGACGACTGGAAGAATGCCTGGGAGTCCCAGCGCGCCTCGGTCGACACCACGATTGCGGACGCGATTAGGCTGACCCGCAACTTCCAGCACGATACGGACATCACCAAGCACATCATGCCCGTCGTCGAGGACCTTCGCCGCCTCACCGTCGTTGTCAACAACTATCGGGACTGGCCCTCCCCCCTCGAAGGCCTGAGCCGCAAGCTCGCCTTGCAGTCGGACTACGTCCGGGACCTCGTCAGGCAGGCCTCAGCCAGCGAAAAAAAAGCCAGGCAGCTGCTCGCGCGCCTCAACAGGACTGCTGAAACCATGCCGACGCTTGCCGCCAGCAGCAAGGAAGTGCGCGAGTACATACGCAATTTCAACAAGGCCCGATTCCTGCTCACGGCCGTCATCACCCGCTACGAAAGCGCCCTCGCGCCGGCGAGATCCTTCATCAAGCAGATCGACCGCACCCGCGACGACATAGAAAAGCGCCTCCCCGACCTCTGGAAACGCTTCTACACCTTCGGCCCCACGCCGTGGCTTTCCGGCGAGTACTGGGCCATGATTCCGCGGATCCTAAGCTATACCGCCCAGAGCCTGGGCCTCAGGCGCCCGGCCGAGCTGCCGAGCACCAGCGCCCAGTGGCAGACCTGCATTGTCCGCTTCATCGTTGCCATGGGCTTTCTCAGCATATTCGGCACCATCCTGGCAGCCAGGCTGCTCGGCAACGCGCCCCTCAAGGAGCACATCCTGCGCTGGAGCATGCCGTGGAACGTCGTCGGACTCTCGCTTTTGATCTGCTCGTTCACCCCCGCAGGCGACAATACCTACCGGCTCCTGCTGGCCCTCGGCAACCTCAGCCTCATCATGGGCCAGATCTTCCTTGCCTGGGACCTGCGGCGCATGAAGTTCCCGGAGGTCACCAGTGAGCAGTCCCCCTTCTGGAACCTCGTGCCGCTCACCATGTGCGCGTACATCTTCCTCTACCTGCCCGTGCCCCGGCTCTTCCTGTGCTTCGGCTGGCTTGTCTGCCTCCTGGCCAACATCATCGTCCGCCGGCGCTTCAGAAACGCCGTCCACCTCGGCAGCATGCAGATCGAACACGCCGTGCTCGACCTCGAGCCTCTCATCCTATGGGCATGCCTGCTCGTCCTGCTCCCCGGCTACCACATCTTCAGCATGCTGCTCTACCTGATGTACACGTCCATCTCCATTGCGGTGCAGCTCTTCGCAGGCAGCATGTTCTTCATCTCCGACCTCAACGACCGGCTGCCCAAGGAAGGCGCCAAGGCCGTGATGGGGAGCCTGCTCATCGCCCTCTCGGCGCCCTGCGTCATCGTGCTCGCCGTCATCGCCGTGGGCCTGTGGCTCGGCACCCTGCCTGGCGGCCTCTACATTCTGCGGGACTACGTCTTCGCAAGCGTCAACATCGGCGACACGCGCATCAACTTCCTCCACCTGCTCCTGATCATCACGGTCTTCTTCCTGGCCCGCACGGCATCCCGCATGGGCAACAGCTTCATCAAGTCCATGCCCTCCAGGGGAATGAAGCTCGACGCCTCGCTCGTCACGCCCATGCAGACGGGCTTCACCTACCTCGTCTGGGCGCTCTTCGGCCTCTTCGTGCTCCATGCCGTCGGCCTCAACATGAGCAGCCTCGCCGTCGTCGCCGGCGGCCTGTCCGTCGGCATCGGCTTCGGCATGCAGAACATCGTCAACAACTTCGTCTCCGGCCTCATCCTCATCTTCTCCCGCACCCTCCAGGTCGGCGACGTGGTCGAAGTCGCCGGCGTTGTCGGGCGCATCAGGCAGATCACCGTCCGCGCCACCGTGGTGCAGACCTACTCCGGCGCCACCATCTACGTGCCGAACTCCGAGTTCATCTCGGGACGCCTCACCAACTGGACCAGCGACAGCCGCGCCAGGCGCGTCGATCTCTCCGTGGGCGTGGCCTACGGCTCCGACACCGAGCGCGCCACCAAGATTCTGCTCGATGCGGCCCAGGCCGATCCCGACATCCTGGCCTTCCCCAAGCCCATCGTGCTCTTCCGCGAGTTCGGCGACAGCACCCTCGACTTCAAGCTCCGGTACTGGATCAAGGACTTCGAGGACAACGACCGCGTCAACTCGAGGCTCCACTTCGCCATCAACGAGAACTTCGCCAAGGCGAACATCGAGATAGCCTTCCCGCAGATGGACCTGCACGTGAAGGATCTGCCGTCCAGGGCCGCGTCCCGGTCTGCCCCGCTCAAGGCCGCGCTGGGCCAGAAGAGCCGGCCAAAGACCCTTGCCAGCGCCCGCAGGGCGAGGCCGAGGCGCCCCCAGCCCGCGTAGCGCAGTCCGCATACCGCCACCCTTCAACCCTTCAAGAGAGGCAGCCATGATCCGCAGATCCAGCGACAAGACCACAGCCCAGAAGAAGATGTTCGACGCCCCCGGCGAAGTGATCTTCAACTACATCCTCAACGCCGGCGAATTCCACGACGCGGGCCGCATTTTCAGCCACGTGGTGCTCAAGCCCGGCTGCGGCCTCGGCAAGCACGCCCACAAGGGCGACTTCGAGGCCTACTACGTCCTCAAGGGCGAAGCCAAGTATGACGACAACGGCACCATGACGACGCTGAAGCCCGGCGACGTGGCCGTCTGCCAGGACGGCGAGTTCCACAGCGTGCTCAACGAGGGTTCCGAAGACTTCGAGTTCATCGCGCTCGTGCTCTACGTGAAGTAGCGCAAGGCACAAGGCTTTCCAGAACGGCAGGAGCTCCCCCGGGGGAGCTCCTTGGCGTTTCTGGAGGGCGCAGTCGGCCCGGAACGTGGCAAGGCCGCCCTACGGCGTGCGCTTGCGGCAGCCGAGCCCGAGGAAGTCGGTCTCGTAGCCCGCATCCACGCGCTCGTCGCGAACGAAGGCGTGGCCCGGCCACTCGTTAAGCGTGCGACTGACGCGCTCCATGTCGACGTAGGCGAGCAGCTCCGGCCTGGCGCTGGCAAATTCCCGCAGCAGCCTGCAGGAGGCCACTTCGCCCATGGCTAGCCCGTTCAGAAACTCGCAGTCCTGAATGCCGCAGGCCCCGGGGGCGCTTGCGTCGAGCAGGTCTATGCCCCTGGCGGCAAGGGCCTTTCTGAGGCCGAAGAGATGGCTGTAGGCCTCGGGATCCTCGCTGAGCCTCGAGGCCAGAGGAGATGCCAGGGGGGAGAGGTAGACCAGGGGCAGCATGCCCCTGCCCTTGATGCGGTAGTAGATGTCGGCAAACGCATCGACGTGCGCCTCGCCGGGACCTCCCGGACAGGGCGCAAACTCGCCGATGCGGGCGTTCAGGCGGCGCAGGGCGCCAGCAAAGCCCGGCTCTGCCGGAGGCGCCGCCTTGAGCAGGGAGAAGGGATGCCAGGAGCCGTCGGGGCCGAAGCCGTCGCCAAGGCACTGCGCCTTGGCGCCGAAGCGGTCGCCGCGCATGCCGAGCCACAGGGGAGAGAGGAACTGCCTCAGGGAGATGCGCCCCTGAAGCAGCCACTGCCAGGGCCTGCGCAGGACTCCGTCGAGATAGCCTGCGCCCTCGGCGGAAAGCTCCGCCCTGCGCAGCGGCGCGGCATCCCAGGCTGGGGAGAACCACCAGAAGTCGATGCCGATGAGCACGACTTCGGGCCTGTGAACGGCAAGGGCCTGATCCAGGACCGCGGCCAGCTCCGGCAGCGAGGCGGCCGTGCCCGCCATGTTGACGGCGGGCCTCGAGAAGTAGGCCTGGCGGAATTGCCCGGCGCTTGCCGACCCCAGCACGAGGACGGCGGGCTTGCGGTCCCCGTGGAGCTTGAGTCCGTAGGCCAGCCGCTGGCGGTCCTCAATCTCCCAGCCTGGACCGTAGAGGGCAAAGCCCTGGCGCTGGGCCTCGACGGCACGTTCTACGGCGAGGTCGCCGCTTTGGTAGAGCCAGGCGAAGGAGAAGGGCACGCCCAGCGCCAGCGCAAGGCCCAGCAGCGCGCAGCTGAGGACAAGGACGCGCTTCGTCCATGCCCAGGGGGACAGTGTTCCTTCGGTAGGTATTGCCGGCATAGCCCAACCTCCTGACGGTGGACCGGATCAGCCCTGGCTAAGGGGCTAGAAGATGAAGGGCCTGGGTTCGCCAGACAGGACAAGGGAGGCAAAGATCCCCAGAGCGCAGACGCAGGCCCAGAAGCCGTTCATGGACCAGGCGAGCCACGCCCGGCTGCCGTCCCTGCGGCCGGCCACGAACTCGCGGCTTGCGGGCAGGAGGAAGGCCGCCAGCATGGCGGGGACGAGAGGGAAGAGCATGCGCCAGGAACCGATCGCAAAGCCCGGCAGAGGCGCGCTGGCGGCGGCGTCAGCCCCGATTCCGGCCATGGCCTTGTAGAGGAAGACTGCGGTCATGGGGGAGTCGGCCCGGAACATGGCAAAGCAGACGTTGAGGAGCAGGAAGGTGGCAAGCCCGAAGGCCAGCCTGCAGGGCAAAAGCCGCGCCAGCTCCTCCAGAGGCCTGCCGGCGACGGCCTTGCGGAAGAAGTAGTTGACGAGCAGCAAGACGCCGTTCATGAGCGCCCAGGCGAGGAAGGTCAGCTGAAAGCCGTGCCACAGCCCACAGACCAGCATGGCGCAGGCGAAGCTGAGGAGCTGCCGCGCCGGCCCGCACCATTCGCCGCCCAGCGGCGTATAGACGAAGTCCTTGATCCAGCTCGAAAGGGTGATGTGCCACCTGCGCCAGAACTCGATGAAGCCCGTGGCCCTAAGGGGGGAGCTGAAGTTCTGGGGGAGCCTCACGCCCGCCATGAGGGCGGCGCCCGAGACGATGTCCATGTAGCCGGAGAAGTCGAAGTAGATCTGGAAGGTGAAGGAGAGCGTCCCTGCCCAGGCCTCGAGCTGGCTGAGCGGCGCGCCCTGGGCGGCGGCTGCGAAGACGGCGGACGAGGCGGCGTCCAGCTGGTCGGCCAGCAGGCACTTCTTGCACAGGCCGATGCCAAGCAGCATGAGGCCCGCCGCCACGCTGGAGCCGTTGAGGGAGGCCAGCCCGTCGTACTGGCGCCCCATCTGCTCGTAGCGGACGACGGGGCCGGCAAAGAGGTGCGGGAAGGCGCAGGAGAAGACGGCGTGCCTGAGGAAGCCTTCGGGCTCCACCTGGCGGCGGTAGATGGAGGCAAGCCAGCCTATCTGGATGAGCATCCAGAAGGCGAGGCCGGGCAGCAGGGGCGAGGCCAGCGTAAAGGCGCCGGACGCCGCGGATGCCGGGGCCGCCGGAACGGCCTGGGAAAGGAAGGCAGGGCCCCGGTCCCACAGGCGCAGCGCACACAGGGGAAGCACGTTGACAAGGACTGCCGCCAGCAGGATGCCCCTGCGACGCAGGCCGTCGTCGCGATCGCCGGGCGCGGCCAGCGCCAGGCCGAAGGCGTAGTTGACGCAGGTCATGGCGCCAAGCAGCGCCAGTCCCCGGACGTCCACGAGCGCGCAGAGCAGAAGCGAGAAGCCGAGCAGGAAGTGGCCGAGCCACTCCCGGCGCAGGGAAGCCACGGCATTCCAGCCAAGCAGGAAGCAGGGAAGCAGCGCGCAGCAGAAGACGGTGAGGGAAGCGGACATGTCGACTCCGTCGTCGAAAGGAAGGCCCAGCCAGGGAGCACGCCCCCGTGGCGCCGTGACAGCAGGGAACAATTGCCGCACAATGGCGTCTGGCCTCTGTCTGGGGGCGCCAGCCCCTCAAAAAGGCCAAGTCTTCCTACTCTAGCATTCAGAGATCTCAATGTCGATACTCGTGCTCCCCTGGCCCTGGCGCAAGCCGGACGGCCCGCCCGTCGTCCCCTGCTTTCTGCCCTTTGCCGGCTGCCGGACGCGCTGCCTCTACTGCGCCCAGCACCTCCAGACAGGACGCCCCAGCGAGGCGGATCCCTCAGCAGCCCTCGATGCCTGCGAAGCCATGCTCGAGGAGCGTCTGGCACGGGGCCTTCCCCCTGCCGAGGCAGCCTTCTACGGCGGCACCTTCACCGGCCAGGCCGAGGCAGGCCTTGCCCTCTGCCTTGCGCGCGCCGAACGCTGGCTCGCCAGTGGCCTTGCGTCCTGCTGGCGCTGCTCCACGAGGCCGGACTGCCTCTCACGGGACATGCTCAGGCGCCTTGGGAACGCCGGCTGCCGGACTGTCGAGCTCGGCATCCAGACCTTCGGGGCCGAGCCCCTCGAGCGGAGCCTGCGCGGCTACGGCCCGGACTGCGCAAGGCAGGCCATGGGGCTCGTCCGCCAGTCGGGGCTTGTCCTCGGCTGCCAGCTTCTGCCGGGCCTTCCGGGCTCGACGCCCGAAGGCTTTCTCGAGGACGTCCGCGAGTCCTGCGCCCTCGGGGCGGACTTCCTGCGCTTCTACCCCTGCCTTGTCATCCGGGGAACGGGACTGGCGAAGCTCTGGGAGCAGGGCCGCTACAGGCCATGGGACATGGAGACGGCCGTGGAGACGCTGGCCAGAGGCCTCGCCCTCGCCGGCGCCGTTCCCGTGGCCCGCATCGGCGTGGCCTACGAGGAGGAGCTGGGCCAAAGCGTCCTCGCCGGGCCCTGGGACCGCGACCTCGGCACGCGGGTCTGGTCGCGCCTTGCCCTGCGCACGCTCGAGCAGGCCGCCGGCACAGGAGGCCGGGAGCGCCGCCTTGCCAGAGCCTGGCTGCCCCGCCGCATGCAGGGCTTCCTCTGGGGACAGAACGGCGAGAACCGGCAGGCCCTGGCCGCCGCCGGCATCGTGTCCTCCGCCGTTGCCTGGACGGCTGCAGACGAGATCCGCCTTGCCTTTGACGAGGAATGCTTGCCCTGATTTTGCCCTGAGCCGCCCTGATCACGCTTCTTGCGCCCCGGCTTGGCTTGCGCCTATAGTAGCCGATCCGCCCCGCCTGCACGATCCCCGCGCAGCAGGAGGCGGCATGCCAGCAACGCTCAGTTCGAGGGAGGGCCTGCAGGAACATGGACGCGCACCCGCCAAAGCCGGAAGCCGGAACGCCCAGCGCTTCCGCAGCCGCGATGCGGAACGTCCGCCGGGTGCGGCGCGCAGGCTATCTCGGCGAGCTCTTCGGCGCCGAGAACATCTCCCATCTTCCCCTGGGCTTCCTGCTCACCCTGGCCGGCATCACCCTGGTGCTCATGGTCTCCCTGCCGGCCTTCATCTCCGTGCAGCGCAACGAGGAAACCCTGGCCCATCTGCTGGCCGACAAGGGCTCCTCCCTCATCATGGCCTTCGAGAACATCCTGCGCACCGGCATGCGTTCCCAGGCGGGCGTGAGGCTGCAGATCCTGCTCGAGGAGATGGCCAGCGCCCCGGACATCGCCTTCATTGCCGTGGCTATGCCGGACGGCACCATCATCGCCCATTCCGACAGGCGCCGCCTCGGCGAGGTGCTCAGCATCGACGGGCACGAAGCCGACGAGGCTGCCGTTGCGGCCCTTGCGCCCAGCCGGAGCGTGCAGTGGAGCATCATGCCGATGGAAGGCACGCGCAGCTTCGTGGCCTACCGGCAGTTCCTGCCCGGCCCCCAGCAGGCGAGGCGCCCGTCGAGCCTGCCCATTCCCGCCATCTATCTCGGCCTCGACGTGTCGCCCTTCGAAGTGACCAAGTCCCAGAACAGGGCCTACGTCTTCATGCTGGCAGGCGCCACCCTCCTGCTCGGCCTCGCCTGCCTCATCGCGCTCTACTTCGCCGAACGCGCCCGCCAGTCGCGCTCGCGCCAGCAGGAGGCCGAAGGCCGGGTGCGCGTCCTTGAGGAGGAAATGCGGCGCAAGGAGAAGCTGGCCGCCGTGGGCAGCCTCGCGGCCGGCGTCGCCCACGAGATCCGCAATCCCCTGAGCTCCATCAAGGGCTACGCCACCTACTTCGGCATGCGCTTCCCCGAGGGGAGCGAGGACCGCAAGGCCGCCGGCGTCATGGTGGCCGAAGTCGAGCGCCTCAACCGCGTCATTACCGAGCTCATCGGCCTCTCCAGGCCCACTGACGCGACGCTCAGGCCCGTCAGGCTGGACACGGTGCTCGACCACGTGACAAGCCTCATCCTCCGGGACGCCGAGACCCGCAAGGTCAAGGTCGTCATCCGCCTTCCGCGCAAATGCCCGCTCGCCATGGCAGATCCGGACCGCCTCGGCCAGGCCCTCCTCAACCTCTGCCTCAACGCCCTCGAAGCCATGCCCCCCAGCGGAGGCAGGCTCACCCTGGCCGCCTCCCAGGCCGGAGACCGCGCCGTCGTCACCGTGAAGGACAACGGCACGGGCATTGCCCCGGAGCACCTCTCCCGCATCTTCGATCCCTACTTCACCACCAAGGCCAAGGGAACCGGCATAGGCCTCGCCACGGTGCACAAGATCGTTGAAGCCCTGCACGGCGAGATCGCCGTTGCCAGCAGGCCTGCGGAAGGCAAGCGCCAGGGCGAGACCGTCTTCACCGTCACCCTGCCCCTGGCGGACGCGGCAGGCGCAGAACAGGCAGGGGAAGATTTTTCCAAAAAATCCGCATACACTGGCTCCCCAGACAGCGCGGCGCAGGACAGCGCGGCGCAAGACAGCTCCGCCCGCCAGGCGCAGGGCCGGACAGCGGCCCTTCCGCCTGCCCGGGACAGCCAAGACGAGGCTCCCCATGACAGCAAAGAACAGCGTACTGATAGTTGACGACGACGAAGCCCACCGCGGCATGCTCCGCATGATGCTCAAGACCTGGGGCTATGCCGTGGAGGAGGCCGACGACGGCGACACGGCCGTCAAGGCGGTCCGCGACAAGGCCTTCGACGCCGTGCTGACGGACGTGCGCATGGGGCGCGT
>Ga0310691_10001714_pt1 | contig 32322 bp, 35 predicted proteins | sample 176DNAGHGlowgp2_FD_203887 | JGI IMG/M metagenome (GOLD analysis project Ga0310691, IMG submission 203887) | Sheep rumen microbial communities from Palmerston North, Manawatu-Wanganui, New Zealand - 1766 DNA GHGlow gp2 (v2) (version 2) | ecosystem: Host-associated > Mammals > Digestive system >... | reverse complement strand
CGGCCCCGGGTATTGGCGTGTATCCTTTCCTGCGAATCTAAGCCCATACCTCCGATGCGTCAAGCCAGACCTGCTCTCAGGGGAGACGGACAATCTTCCTCCCTGCGGGAGCGAATTCTCCGTCTCCGGCTTGCCTTTATCTTCCGGCCGGGCTTTCCCAAAGCAGAAAAATACACGCATCCCCGGGGCCGGAAAGTCCGGAACATAAGGGAAAAGAATTAAAGTTCAAGGTTATGGAAGATGGATTGACCCTGGTCCTTGTCATCGTCCTCTGCCTGGTGCTCAGGCCGCTCATATCCGCCATCCTGCGAGGGCTGGGCAGCTCAGAGCATAGGAGAGACAGGTGATAGATAATTAATAGAGAGTCGACATGGCGATTCCAATCGTAAGTACGACTGTGGGTAATGCCACAGTCCGGTTTTTCGTGAGCTATTCTAAACAAAGAAATTAACATCAATTTATTCAACACAAACGTAAAAAACCGTATATTTGCATTATTGTGGAACCGAGTATTGAATCGTTTGTTTGTTTATCCCTGCGAAGTTAGGCTGCGCAATGGCTTCATATTTTTGCAGGCAAGATATAAGTAATAAGCCATGCCTGCAAATAAAAACGCAGTCCGTCGATACATGATTCTTGATCAGTTGCTTTCTGACCGAAATCATTATTATACTCGCAAACAGCTCTTTGAAGCGGTTCAAACTGCATTACAGCGTATCGATGATACCTTCAATGTCAGCAAAAGGACCATCGAAATGGATCTTTATGACATGGAGGAAATCTTCGGAATCAATATAGATACAGAGAAGGTTGTTGATGGAAAGCATGTGATTTGTTATGAGGATCAAACTCGCTCAATCTTCTCAAAACCTCTTTCAGACGAAGAAAAGAAACTTCTATGCGAGGTTTTAAACACGCTCGGCCAATTCTCCGGATTGGACAATTTCGCTTGGCTTGATGACCTTCAAGCCCGTTTGAACGATAACCAGTCATTTGGAAAACGCGATATTGACGCTGATGTGGATACCAGAAAAATCATCTCCTTCAGCACGAATGAGGAATTGAGGAACAAGGACTTCCTTGCTGGCCTGTTCTCTGCCATCTCCAATAGAAAGGTGGTTACGGTAGAGTATCTCAAATTCGGGCAGACCAAGAACTCGAAGATTACATTGTACCCATATCTCCTGAAGCAGTACAATGACCGCTGGTACCTTATTGGCACCCCTCTGGGTGACAAGAAATTCCCTTTCAGGCCCGAGTTCCTCATTAATCTTCCTTTGGATAGGATTGAGTCTTATACGGAAGTTCCAGGGAAAGAGTATTTGGATTATCCTGGGGACATTGATGCTCATTTCGATGACATCATAGGAGTTACATATTACGAGAAGGAAGAGAAGGAAACAATTATCTTCGCAATAACTGACGATGATGCTCCTTATATCCGGACAAAGAAGATTCATTGGACACAGGAAGAGTATGAGCATGACGCTCAACTTGATTTGCATAGAAAGTACCCTTACTTAAAGGGATTCTCCTTCTTCTCCATTACGTGCATCCCGAACTATGAGCTCAGAAGAATTCTTTGTGGCTTTGGAAGCAAATTGGTTGTTTTGTCACCACAAATATTTGCCGACGAGATTCGTGAAGGATTAAAAGCTCAATTGAAATTGTATAAGTAAACAACCGGCTTTTTATATGGATATGCTGATTAACTCCGTCAATCTACTGGGCGGCTTTAGCAAAGAGAATGGGTTTAAGTATTTAACTCATCGCTTTGACGCCGAGAGCGATGATTTTATAGACACCGTTAATCGTTGTCGATATATGTTGCTGGGATGGCAAGATAGAATTCCAAAGCACTTGTATGATCTTTTGTTTGGGTTCTTATTCGGGCCTAATTGGACCGACAGCAATGGCGTTATTCATAATGATTTCTGTGGTTGTGACAAATGGATAGACTGGTGTCTTGATAATGTTGGGGTTCATCCTATGGATGCTTTCTATGAGGAGTTTGAAGCCTTTAAGAACTCTATTCGGATTTACAATGGCACCTTTGATGACTATGTCCTTGCATTGGCGAGGAAACAAGAATACAATCATTTAAGCATCCAGGCCGATACAAGCAGCCTCAAACGCCTTGATTCGTATGTGGATGTGGGTGTTCTTAAAAAAGCGATTGAATCAATATTGAAGGACATTAACTCATACCACGACGTGGGCAGCAATCCCAGAGTGACTATTGCGTGCAGGCGTGGACCGGAACTTCGAGATGGGATTAAAGCAGATTACTTATGCATTTCGCACATCAACTCTTTTTCTGAGCGTTCCTTAGATGAAGCCATCTCTCATTTCCAGGCGGGAGGCGGTTTTATCGCAGATTTGAGTAATACTTTAGATGGTGTTGCGTTATTGTCGATAGAATCTGTTTGGGCTGAAAAGCCACAGCGCTGGAATGTTGTAAAACTGGAAGAGGAAGACCAGATTCAGGAGATAGAAGATCTTCCCGCTAAGGGTTTTTCGTATGTAATAAGAATCCTGCACAGGTTATAAGATGGTATACTTATTTGACGATACTTCTGAAGAGTATACAAGGAAATATGTTAACCTCCTTGAGTACTCCCATGTTCTAAGTTACATACATAGGGCAAAGCCATCTGATATGCAGTTTTATCAGGATGAGCTTAAAAAAGCAGATTGCATTTTCATTCATCGCTCTTTTACGGATTCTAATAATCCGGAAAGGAATGAGGTGTTTGACCAGGTGGTTTATGATATTTCTGATTTAGGAGAAAAGATCCCTTTGGTTGTTTTTAGTGATGGAGATCGCGAGATTGCTGAGTTTAAGGGGGATAGCTTTATTCGTCAGATAAAGAAGTCCAAATTTTACGAGCATTTAAAGAGTTTCCTGGAAGACTATAGGAGCACGAAAACAATTAACCTTAAAATACTTGGATACGGGGATAAAAGTGATTACCTTCTGGCTGTCAGCGAAGCTAATGCGATTCTCTCCAAGATACGGTTTAATTCTTCGGAAGACGTTCTTTTGCCAGAAATGATAGCCGGGCAAGAGTTGGTGTCTTTTGTATCGCGTTGTCAGCCGGGTATCGGTTGTACCTACTCCGACATTATCTCTGATATTCAGAAAGGCAAAATTAACATTGGGCGATTCCGTGAGATCGTCAATCTGATTGTTAAAAGCTTCAATAATTATGGGAAGAATACACATCCTTGGAGATGATTCGTTGAAATCTTTCTCAGATTCCTTAAATGGGAAGCTTATAGGATTTCCTTGTGTGCGACCTACGAGCCATAAGGATATTCACGACTTCATGGTGTCTAATCTTTCCGATGAGGATATTGACGTTTTGATTCTTGACCTGGAAAAAGACGTTTACTTCTGCCTTGATTTGGCGATGCATCTTCGCTTATCTTTGGACAATCTCCATCTCAATTCTCTATGTCCTCTGGTCTTTATTTCTGAACTTGAGATAGATTCCCTCCTAAGAGTTTCAAATAGCGCCCAGATATTTTTGACAGAAGGTGTATATGTGATGCCGGCATCTGAAATCCGTCAGGGACTTAGAAACGTTCATCCTCTTAAGGCCGAGGACTACTATAGTGGGTTCTTAAGTAAGGTAACAATTGCACCGCCATCCTATAGTGAGAATGATCCCCACGGGTTAGCCAATCAATGGGGGGCGTGTGTTATGCTTAGGTCAATTCTGGGAGATGATACACCCAATGACATTCCGGAGAAACTGGCGACGTCTAAAAAGGAGTTGTACTTTAAGTATATTTTAGCCTGCACGGTTGATGATGTGCAAGCTTTGTTATTTCCCAGTAAAGTGGTCAATGCACAGCCGCCACTCACAGTTGACGCAAAGGGTAAACGCATCCTTCTTGTTGATGATATGGCTGCTGAAGGATGGATGTATTCTTTGAATAAGTTTTTTGTTGGTGCAGACATTGATGTTATTGACGAGAAAGTAACCAGGTTTGACAATCTGTCCCAAGACTCGAAAAGAAAGTTGCGTGACAATGATTATGACCTATATCTTCTTGATTTGAGGCTGGGTGGCATCCAAGAAGAGAGAATATATGATACGAATGCTTTCTCCGGGAAGGAAGTTCTGGACTATATCAAGGCAATCAACAGAGGTAGGCAAGTGATTATGTTTACTGCCTCTAATAAGGCGTGGAATTTTAAAACTCTGCTTGATCCTTCTTCCGGTGCCAATGGGTATTATATTAAAGAATCTCCCTCATATAAATTCTCAGAGAGTTTTTCGAAGAAAAGTATACAGGCACTACGTGAGGAAGTTTATAATTGCTTTGAAAGAAACTATTTGAAGGACATCTATTCCTTCAAAGAAGAGTATTTCGTCGGGGTTGAAGGGTCAAACAGAATGTTTGACGAATGTCGCTTCCAGTTGGATATGGCTTTCGATCTGGCAGATAAAGCGTCCAGTGAAGGCCAATACCGTTACGCTTTCATTTCAGTCTTTCAGAACTTCGAGATCATTTCAAAACATCTCGTTGATGTCCAGAACTCTGAGACTCGAAAGATAATGCTGATGAGAAGCCCGGATGAGATGACGGTCTTTCATGTGAGAGCCATACATCCTGATTTGTTTAATTGGCTGCTTTATGTGCAAGATGCAGCCGTGGAGTTTGAGCGTAAGCCTAATCAGTCTTTCTCTCAATTCGACAAGCTGGCGGCAGTCTACCTTCAATACCTCAATAAAAGAGATGATGGTGTTTTGTTGTTGCTGAACCAGTTGATCCAGATTCGCAACAGGATAATGCATCCTCTTTCGGAAACGGAACAGTTAGAAGAAGATGGTCGTTGCCGCCCAGTTAATGGCGCTCTGTACAAAGCAAAGTACTTCAACCGAGTGCCTCTTTTCCAAGACGAACATGTGGCATCTTTAATGACCCAGATAATTGAAGCAGGCTTGTTAAAGGAACGCACGAGAGATAAGAAAAAGGAACTCGTGATAGATAAAGCCGTAGCGAATTCCAAAACCGGAATCCAGTTGGTATTTGTTTGTCTAAAGCGCTTTATTTCATCGTTCGAGTAATATTATGCGAAGTTCGGTTTCGTAAAGCACTCCTATATTTGCAGCGTGGGAGATATAGATTTATAGCCCCTTGCTGAATAGATAGGAACGTTATGTCACGAGTTGTTACTCAAATGGAAAACTTATTCGCACCTTCTGAGAACGTATGGTTTGAACGCGAAACCGCAGGAAACCAGTTTGTGTATGTCATTAATGGGACACCAGGCAGAACATTTAAGTTCAGTGCCTTAAATGGCATATTTGTAAAGGACAACAGTCACTTGATATATTGTTGCTCAATCTCCCTCAAAGAAGACCATTACCAAATCTGCAGGCTTACTGAAGAAGACTTCTGGTGTATTATCAAAGGCAAGCACTTCAAAGTTATCAGCGATAACAGCACGTCAATTGTAAATGCTTCATCTGCGGAGGACAAAGAAGCCATGCTGGAGAATACACGCCGCTTGTTCTCCCTGCTTGATGCAGGGAATGAACAAGAAGCAAGTGTATTAGTTAGGCCAGCACCCTGCTACCAATTTGTAGAATTGTCTCCAGAGGTAAGCAGAGCAACAAGTTGACACTTTAGATGTGTCATCAATCCGGCAAAGAAGCCTGTTGACAAAGCTGACGAAGAATGTCAAAACGAAGGGAAGAATTGTCCATTCGTGCCACGTTCACAAGGACCAATTTGACCGCAGCCTTTGCACTGTTATCCAGGCCGGCTACAGTTCTAAACGCCTCATAAGGATTTAAGTCGGTGGCTTGATTCCATAATAAATCCCCCAGGGGTTTCATATAGCAGCAGCCAGAGATTAACTCGTCGATAGACGGATCATCGCGATATGTCAATTGACGCCCCGCAGCACTCACCATCATTTGGTATGCCGTTTGAAAAATCGCTTTCTTTTCTTCGGCAGTAAGGAAACATATCTTATCGAGAGAAGAACGATAAATGATAAAAACATCATTCAGCCGATCAACTGACTGAATCTTTTCTATATGATCCTTGACGACCAAGGCGATTAAACATTTTGCCCCGTCGCGGGTGCTTTCCAAATAGACATTCTTGGCCCCTTGAGGCGTTTCTGCTATATGGACAATCTTCATGTGGTCTTCATAGATGAGGCGTTTGCCAGATCCGGAGTCCCATGAGTTAAAGCCAAAGGTGGCCTTTTCCTGTGAGCTAATCGACAAATCATACTGCCTAATCTCAAAACCAGGCGTAAAAGAACTTGTCCGTTCGATTTCCCACCGACACGGCTTGTCGTAAAGCTCGTCAGTAATCTGTCTGTTCCCATGATACTCAGTCCTTCCATGGGAATCAAATCTATAAAGGCCAGAAGGGGCGCTATTGTTTTTGGCAACTAAGGCCGAAACAATACTATTCATAAGAATAGAGGCGTATTATTATTAACCCAGGAAGTCTTTTACTGCCTTCATGGCCACGTCATTATCGATCTCTGACGTAATAAGATTGCAGTGCTGAGAAATAAAATAATAAGTGGCGCTTTCATTCTGGTCAACATATCCATCAATGGCTGCGGCTGTAGCTAAGATGTACGAGACAAGTTTCCTCTTCTCCCAGGACATGGCAGAGATAACGGGAACAACTTCCCCAGGTTGCATATTCTGAGCAAGCTTAATGTCTGAATTCCCAAATCCGAACTTCTTGCATAATTGATTCACTAACCATTCTTCGTTTTTGTGAATCTTTCCATCAACGCAAACCATGTCGATAACAACACTCATGATCGCGCGTGCTTCCGAATTAGTAAAAGAGATATACATAACGGCGCTAAGAAAATAAGGTTAATAATATTATGAATTAAAGACAATTGGCGTTGGATTATCTAAGTTCAAGATATACTCTATCGGCACAAACTTTTTGCATAACACTTCGGCTTGCTTGTATTTAAAATCAGCGTCATCACCATTGACATACTTCCTTTTTGTGGCGGCGATATTAACACGTTTCAAGCTATCAATACCAGGCCCTCTATGGGAAAGCTTATCGACAGCGTTCATGTCGCAAAATAGAGTTGTATCAAAACAGGCAACATCCGGTTTGATCTTAAGCAATACATATTCCGCCCCTGGATTTCTCTTGGAAATGGCATATGCCATAGGATGATTCTCACAGAAACTAAGGCGAACATAATCGTGAAGACCCATTCTTTGGTCAGTAACCCGAGAAGTAGGATCTCCCCCTGGATTATGTACTGCTATACCATGCTCCTTCAAAAACTTCCATGAGAAAAGCCCACCATTCTCTTTTATAGACTCAATATTATGGCGGTCAGTAAAATGATAAAAGTAATGAACACCTTGGTTGTGAAGATAGTCCCGAATAGTATCCGATTCGTTTGATTCTACTGCGAACTCGGAACGTATTCTAATAATCCTCTCGTTGAAATCGATTACCTGAGGAAGCTCTTGCAGCGGCTGGTCATCATTGGATGAATAGATATAAGTCTTTTCTCCTGACCAGCTTTCGTCAAAATAACTAATGCTTACCGAGGAGAGAAAATCACCGTTGAAAGTGAGGGCGTAGATGATATGATTATCCTCGTCTCGATAGCGAAATACGTTGCCATTTATAGAATCAAGAGCTACATAGGACTTCTCTTGAAGTGGGTAGACCTCGAGTTCCATGGATTTCCGTCCATATGAAAGACGGACGTAGAGGATACGGTGCCATTCTCCAAAATAAGAAAGATCCTTGGGGCCTTCTCCCGGAACAGAACTCAAAAAGATGTGGGTTTCCGCTTTGTTATCATAATTGATCAAGGCGGACATCATTTCTGTCGTTCCTTTTATGGTCGTATACCGGTAAGGATCAAGCCAATCGGATTCGGCCCAATATAATCCTGCGGCATATGCATATAAGAAACAGTTCTCCACACCGAGTCCGTCAGACGTTAGGGCAGAATATGCGCTTCGTGAGACGTGGTCAAATTGTGGTAACCCTCCGTCTCTCTCTGAAAAACTTGTTAGTCTGCTGATTGTGTCTTTGGCCTTATTTAGTCTCTCATTGAACGCATCGTAGCTGGCAGCAGGGAAAGACTCAACCTGTTGCCGGATTGCTCGTATGACATTCTTGTCTATCTGCATAATCAATAGATGCCGACGCTTAAAGCGGGAGGATCGCCAGGAGTGTGGTCAATGCGAACGAACAATCTCCTATTTCCAGCAGCGTTTATCCAATACCCCCCATCTTCGTAACTGACGGCATATTGCTCCAAATACTCAAAAGCCTCTTTGACGCCCCAGTAAGTTTTTTGGCCAACAACGCGATTAACCCCATTGATGGGTTCAAGGATTAGCAAGAAACTTTGCTCCTCACTTAATGCATAACAAGCTGAAAACATCCCCATTCGAAGGGGCTGTTTACCCAAGTAATGCAGATGTTTCCCCAATGGATGACGAGTTAAAATCTCATCTTCCCTAAGTCCTACAAAGCCGGTGTATGTCTGAGTATATGTAAGCGGAATAGTGGGCATATGTGACAAGCTTTATGATTAAACAATTCCGGTATTGGACAAGACAAATTCCTCAATCAATGTTAATTGAGCAATGCCATATCTTCTTTCTGCTTCTTTCGTTAAGGTATAGAATCGCTGGAAGCCATCCTCTGAAACATGAAATGAATCACACCACTGGCATATGTACTCATGCATAGCGGGCTGATTCATAAGGTGTGTATGTGAATAGACCAAGGCTAAGTGAATCAAGATCCTTACGTTCTGGGAAGCATTGTATTTTGCGGGGCTCTTGATCATTCTGTCCCGGCAACCAATACAGCCTGTGATCTTGATGAATTCGTCATGGGAGAGATTAAGACGTTCACTTAATTTCTTAAGGAACAAACTATCCAGTGGCGAAAAGACATCCGTTAGCAACCAATTTGACATTTCATTATAGGATAGAACATCCAGTTTCTGGGAAATCTGCCTTACAGGTTCCATCCCATACTCATAAAAAGCGATGGCACTAAAAACGATATTGAAATGACGCCGGGCATTGTACTTTGCGTCACCCGTCTCTAAGCCAAAGAAATTGTCAGGATTGGTTATCATAAAAAGTCTCAATTAATACAAGCACGACAATAAGTCCTCTTGATTCTGAGAACCGTTAAACTGACCAGGACCAAAATGGGTGGATGATTTAATGTAATACCCCCTTTTGTCTACGACCATTTTTGCCCACTTGCCGTAATTGTTCTTAATCAAGCCGGTGTTCATCTCGCCGCAGGCTAGACAAACGAAACACATGCAATCGACATACATAAGCAGATCGGTAAATACCAATCTCTGGCATCGCCCAATGTGCTCATCGCAAATCTTGAGCAATGCATCTTTAAACCGTTCTATCCTCGTATAGGCAGAAGAGCTGTTTGCAAGTTGGACGAACCTTTGGAAATCCGTTGGGAAATCAGGAGCTTCCTCAAATACGTACCTGGAAAAATCATGAAAAACAAACGGACGGATGCCTCTTGGATCAATATAGGAGAAAGGCAGCATCGGATGAGAAAGAGTAGGAATGTCACAGGAGTACGGTCTGGATACTCCATTCTCTGTCAGTTTGAATGATTGTATCATACGCTTTCGTGCCTTTGGTAGATTATTAGTTAAGTGCCTTATTATTCAATAAGTGCAAATATAGTTAATCTTGTCAAGAGGAACAATATTGTTAAGTATACAATTCCATCAATGCGAAAATAGGGTGCGTTTTGTCGGACTATTTTTGCCGTCGATTTAGAACAAGATAAGGCCAGTGTCAATGAAGTAAATCTAAAAAAGCGAAAAGCTATTTGTTGCGAAGAAAGGCTGCGCAAAACCGGGATACCTTCGCACCGTGAAACAAAGGAACACCAGAATGAAGTCATCGAAAATGAGCCATAAGAAAATCAACGCACGGCGGAAGCGCCTGGCAAGAATCCTTGAAGTCAGGACGTGTGGAAGCCGTCCGGTCGTTACCAGTCAGCCTGAGAAGAAGGGCGGAGTGATCGTGTTCCAGTCGGAGCTCGACTATCTGTCGCGTTGCATCCTGGACTATCCCGACATTGAGACCGGTGGGCAGCTTTTCGGTTATTGGACTGGAGACGGTGTCCCGGTGGTCATGTATGCCATCGGCCCCGGTCCCCGGGCGAACCACCAGAACGCATTCTTCAATCAGGATGTGAACTATTTGCTCACGGTAGGAAGACTGCTCAAAGAGCGTTTTGGTTTGCACCACATCGGCGAATGGCATTCCCATCATCGCCTTGGACTCGCCAAGCCGAGTAGCCACGATGCCCATACGATGAACTCTACGATCCGGGAGAAGGGGCTCGGCCGTTTCCTTCTCTGCATAGGTAACCTCAATGGCTATACTCCTACCGTCGGGGCTTTCCTTTGCGACGGAGAACATTGCTCCCAGGTCGAATGGGAAACCATTGCGCCCGCAAGTCCGATGAGGTCTTTGATTGACCGTGAATTTGAGCGGGTGCTTGTTCATCCGCGGGCAAACCTCCAAAGACGGGAAGACTCGACGGGTAGGGGCATCCTTCCTGAATATGCTCCCGGGTACTGGTTGAGGGACAAAGAGAACAGGGTCATCCTGAACGACATCATCAACTATGTAAAGGACAACTGTGGTTTCGCCAATCCTGAAGTCCGTGTACTTTTGAACGAGAAAGGGGAAGTTATGTTGCGCATTGAGTATTTCGATGTAGTCCAGCAGGAGATACTCTTCCCGATAGGCTTCCCGTGGGTGGCTCCCAAGATTAAGGTCCGTCGTTCGAATTGCTTGGAGCTGATTCTTCCTAACGGCAGCTGGTCACCTGTCAGAGGTCTTCCCGCGGCCTTCTACCACTACTATAATAACCTCGTGTAAGGAACTAAGCTATGGATAAAGACAGATACAATGCAGAGCGGTCACTGCTCTCGCGCAAATTCCCGGCTAACGCCTTTCGCTTCTTCAACATGGAGGAAGGAGCAAGTGGAGAACAGTATCTCCGCATCGGCGCCCGTACGAACAGTGGCAATGTGTACACGCTGCACATGTCGCTCGATGGCTTCCCATTCGCTCAGCCCAAGGTCTTCGTGACCCGTATGCTGAAGGACTCCAAAGGCAACGACATGAACTCTGCGAGTTCTGCGATGCATACGCTCTCCGCCGAAAGGGGTTGGACAAGGATCTGCCATTATGGCCCGGCATCCTGGACACCCGCGGTTTCTCTCTACAAGGTGTACGTCAAGTGCCGCCTCTGGCTTGAAATGTATGAGGCCCACCTCCGTACCGGTAAACCCTTAGACTATTACTTAAACCACCAGTATTAAACCACACGACTATGGCAAACACTCAGCAACTCAACAATTTGGCCGAAGACGTCCGCGAAGAAGGACTCAACCAGGGTAGTTCCATGAAGGATCTTGTCTTTGATCCCATTACCGGCGATTTCCGCCAGGTCCCCCGTGGAACTCACCACGGAGAAGGCGATGTCGTCACGGAGATGACCAACAAGGGATTCGCCGCCGATACGGTGTCCCCGATTGTTTATCTCCGGGAGGACGAGCTGCAGAAGGCTGCGGAAAAGCTGAAAAAGCAGAAGACGGTCCCGGCTTTCGTGGAAGAAGTGGACGAGGAAGGGGTGTTCCATATTTGTTTGGAACCTCAGGTGTCGAAAATTCACCGATACCTGGAGATCACCGGCTTCTATACCCGGGACTCCAGTATGATGTCGAATGCAAATATGAGCACCTCCCGGTTCTGCGTGCTTATCACGGAAGATGGCCATGAAGTCTGGTGCCGGCCGCTTTCCCCTCTGAAAGGGAAGGACTGGAGAAAGGCCGAAGTGTTTCTTATTCCTTCCGAGGAGAACCTCTTCTCGCGCTCCAAGGGCATCCTCGAGGTGGGAATCCTTAAGAACAAGCGTGTGATGATTGTGGGCCTCGGCAGTTTCGGGTCGCAGATTGCCATCGAGCTGGCGAAGGCCGGCGTCGGCAGCTTTGCCCTGATGGACTTCGACAGGGTGGAACTCCATAACCTGTCCCGCCACACTGCAACTGTACATGACCTCGGCCGGTTGAAGACGAACGTCATCGAGGAAGCAATCCTCGGTAAGAATCCTTACGCCAAGGTGGACAAGTTCCCCATGAACATCAACGAGAATCTGCCACTCCTGTATGATGAGGTGGAGAAGGCCGATCTCGTCATCTGCGCGACGGACAACAACACAAGCCGTTTCAACCTGTCCAAGGCGCTTGTGGAGAAGCAGAAAATCGGCATCTTCGGCCGAGCCATTACCCGCGCTGAGGGCGGTGATGTGTTCCGCTATCGCCCGGGCGGCCCTTGCTACTGTTGCCTGGTTGGTGCCGGGAATCTGCAGGAGGAGGAAATTTCCGATGTGGCTTCAGCCCGCAGGGATGGCCGGATTGCCGCCTACGTGTCACCCGAGGATGCGGAGGCAATGGTACAGGTCGGCCTATCCTCTGACATCGAGCCCATCTGCAATATGATGGTCAAACTCTCCCTGGTGGAACTCTCGAGGGGTACGGAATCCGGCATTACTTCGCTGGAGGATGAACTCATCTACGATTACTATATGTGGGCTAATCGCCGGGAACGTCACTATGCCAACTGGAAGCCGATGCCGAATGCCGGAGGTATGCCGACTATCCTTAGATGGTACGGAGCCAAGATCGAGAAGGAGGAGCACTGTCCTATTTGCTCGCAAGCAATCCGGCTCGAAGGCGATACTGACGAAAAGGTGGCCGGTCTTGACGATATTGAAATCGACCTGCAGTAATGCCGTACCGCTACAATGAGAAAACGGGAGAATTTGAGGATGTGCCTGGGCTTGACAAAAGACAGTATCATCCTCAAACTCCTCGCACTACGACTCCGGCAAATGGAGGAAACACTTCATCGAATGATGATTCGAAAGATACTCATACAAAGGTGCTTTTCTTCCTTGTCAGACTGCTTTTCTACGCCTTTCTTGGGGCTTTATTCTAAGGCATATTTGGATAGATTGAACTATGGATTACTCAAAATTTACCGATAAAACCCGCAGCACAGTTTCCAGGGCTTTTGCCATTGCGAAAGAGAGTCGTTACCCGGAGATTACACCTCTGGTGATGCTGTCTGCTATGATAGATGAAGGGGCCGATATGGTCTCTTTCATCCTGCAGCAGATGAATGTTGATGCCGGCAGTTTCCGTTTGCTGATAAACGGAGCGCTTCCGCTTCCGGGATTCGAAGCCCCCCAGGGAATACCGATGTCTCGCGAACTTGAAACCGTCTTTGGGAAAGCCTTGACTCTGGCCGTCCATAGTGGAAGCTCGAATGTCGCCCTGGAACACGTATTCTGGGCGATGTCTGCCGTTCCCGGAGAAGTCCGCGAGTTGATGAGGCGGATTGGGATTACGGAAGAGAAGGTTGCAGAAGCAGTTCGTCTTTTCCGCGAAGGGAATATAGTCCGCCAGGAGTCGGATTCAGGAGATGCCCATGAGCCCAAATTGCTCAAGAGGTTTGCCAGGAATTTGACTCACCTCGCAGAAGAGGGAAAACTCGAGCCCGTCATCGGTCGTGATGATGAGACCCGTCGCATTCTTCAAATCCTTTCTCGCAAGACCAAGAACAACCCTGTCCTCGTCGGCCCTCCCGGTACCGGCAAGACAGCTGTCGTTGAAGGCCTGGCGCAACGCCTGGTAAGAGGTGACGTGCCCCAGGAACTCCGGGGAATCAAGGTGTATGCGCTTGACATCCCAGCCATGCTTGCTGGAGCAAGTATGCAGGGGCAGTTTGAAGACCGTCTCAAGCGAGTCCTGAAAGATGTGAAGGAAGATCCTCAAATCGTCCTATTCATTGACGAGATGCATCTATTGGTTGGGGCAGGAAGAGGTGCTGGTGCCCTGGATGCCGCCAATATTCTCAAGCCCGAGTTGTCCCGTTCCGAGATTCGTGTCATCGGCGCCACCACTCTGGATGAATACACGAAGTACATCGAGAGTGACAAGGCCTTCGAACGGCGCTTTCAGAAGGTGGTTATTGATGAGCCTGACGAGGATGCCGCCATCACTATCATGCGTGGGATCAAACAGCGTTTCGAAACCTTCCACAGAATTAAGATTCTTGATGAGGCAATCGTATCCGCGGTACGCCTTTCCAGAAGATATATTGCCGGGCGTTATCTTCCCGACAAGGCGATTGATTTGCTGGACGAGGCCGCTTCCCGCATGAAAATAGAGCGCTCATCCGTTCCTGTCGAGCTGGATGAGCTGTCCCGGCTCATCCGCTCCAAGGAGATGGAGAGGGAATCCCTGCGCCAGGATGAAAGACAGCATGACCTGACCGAACTTGACTCGGAGATTGACAATCTTCGTGAGAAGGAGAATGCCTTGAATGCAAAGTGGCGCAACGAACGGGAGCATCTTGAACTCCTGCAGCAGCGCCGTGATGAGATGGAAGGCCTCCGCACCAGATATGAAGAGGCCGAAGGCGCGGGACGTTACGAGGAAGCTGTGTCTCTAAAAGCCAGGATAGATGCACTCCGAGCTGAAATCTCCTCTTTCTCCACGGCTTCCGACTCTCCGCTATTGAAAGATTCACTTGACGATGAGGACATTCGTGGAGTGGTCACGGCATGGACAGGAATCCCGGTTAACCGGCTTCGCGAGGACGAGGCAAGCAAGTTGGCTTCCCTTGAAGTCATCCTTTCCCACTCGGTTATAGGACAAGACCAGGCAGTTTCTGCGGTGTCCAAAGTGATACGCCGGAATAAGATGGGATTCGGTGATGCTGCCCGTCCGATAGGCTCGTTCCTCTTTATGGGAACAACCGGTGTCGGAAAGACGGAACTGGCCAAAACGCTTGCCGAGTACCTGTTCAATAGCCGGGATATGCTCGTGAGGATAGACATGAGCGAATACCAGCAGGAATACGCTGTGTCCAGGTTGTTTGGTGCGCCTCCGGGTTACGTTGGCTACGATCAGGGTGGCCAGCTCACCGAGGCTGTACGACGCCGGCCCTTTTCCGTGGTCCTTCTTGATGAGATTGAGAAAGCCCACCCGAAGGTGTTTGAGACGCTCCTTCAGGTACTTGACGATGGCCGTATGACGGACGGTCAGGGGCGCACGGTGAACTTCAAGAATACAATTATCATCATGACTTCGAACATCCGTCTCGAAGAGTTGAAGACCAGGATGGCTCCCGAGTTCATCAACCGCATCGATGACATTGTCAACTTTGCGCCGCTGGGCGAAGATGCTATCAGGAGGATCTGTACGCTTCATCTTGAGAGACTGGTGAGCAAGCTTGCCGGTAACGGAATGACTGTCTCCTTCGACGAAGCTGCTCTCGATTTGCTCGCCAGAAGAAGCTATCAGCCTCAGTATGGAGCCCGGCCCGTGGGGCGTGCAATCAATGACGGAATCATCAATCCGCTGACGATGAAACTGATTGAAGGATCGGTTTCGAAGGAGAGTCCGATTACAGTATCGGCCGATGGGGAAACATTCCTCTTTTCCAATTAATGCGAAGAAACGCTTCGCAAACCATACCTACTTTTGCACTGCAATTTAAAACAACACCGCATATGAAGATACTTGGAATCCCCGGAACCTCTTTCTCACCCCGTCGTGCTATCGGCATCGATGTACTTAAGCGTAAGGTCGCCAAGGCGACAGGAATCCCGTTGACCAAACAAGGACTTGAACGCAAAATTGGTCGGACTTTGATTAAAGAAGTCGGCAAGATCATAGGCCGATAATGATATAACTGTATTAAAAACTTAACGAATTGGTATGAGCAACTACAATCGCAACTATAATTGCAACAACGACAACGATGACTATTACGAGGAAGACAACTTTGGCTACAGCCAAGAAGAACTCGATGATATGTACCGTGGTGCTTTCGAAGGAGACCCTGATGCATATTGGAATATAGACTAATCCATTCTATCCCTCAAATAAGTCTAATATATCATTTAACCCGACTTTCACGCATATGAAGAAAATTGTTTCCCTTCTCATTATTACCCTGATGTCTTTCCTGAGCGTCAATTCCTATGCCCAGAAGAACAAATCCGGCAACGATTACAACCTCCAGAAGGCCTATGAGGTCCTCAATGAAGAGAAGGACGAGACAAAAGGGCTCGATCTGGTTAACAAACAACTCCAGGAGACGCCTGACAACGTTGAGGCGCTCCTTCTCAGCGCCCGTCTGAACCGCCGGAAGGGGGAGTTCGGCACCGCTCTCTCGGCTATTAACCATGCCCTGAAGGTGAACAAACCCAAGAAGACGGAGATCGCGATATCGACACTTTACTGGTGGAAGGGGAGCATCCTGACGGACATGAACGACTACGAAAAGGCGGTCGAACCATATCGTGCGGCTTACCAACTGGCCAGGAAAGACAACAGGGATAACCTCCAGTCCATCTCCTTCGAGTATGGATGCACCCTGGCATATCTTGACCGGCTGGACGAGGCCGATGAGATCTTCAACGCCATGCTGAAGGAGGACGACTCCGACGCTGCCGCGATGGTCGGGCTGGCAAGCACGGCAATCAAGAGAAAGGATTACCGCGGGGCGGCCGATATCCTCGAGAAGGCGCACGGGTATGCGGAGTCCTATGCGGAGATATACCGCTTCCAGATGAAGGCTTACAGGGCCCTCGGCGAGCAGACCAAGGCGATCGACGCAGCCATGGACTATTTCGAAAAGGCGGATGACCCCGTCCGCGACTCCGTCGTCGCTATTATGAAACTGCGCCCGAACTATGCGGTCGCAACGGCGAAGGCCCGGGCAAAGAAGAGCGATGAACCGCTCCAGTGGAAGTATCTCCTGGCCATTTACTATGAGAATACCAGGGACTACGCCGCAGCCCTGCATGAGCTCGACGAGATGGAACAAGAGTATGGCAAGTATGACCAGATAACCTTCCGCCGCAGCTCCTGCTATGAAGGACTGGGCCTTTTCGACCGGTCGGTAGAAGAGCTGACCCGCCTGATCGAGAAGGACAGCAATTGGTACCTGTTGGTTTCGCGAGGCGACAGTTACCGTCTCTGCGGACGGATCGAAGATGCCATCGCTGACTTCACGGCCGCTATCGATGAGGCTCCCAACGAGGCGTACGCCTACTATAAGAGGGGCTGGTGCTATGAGATGAAGGGTGAGAAGGGAAAAGCCATGGAAGACTATAACCTCGGCATCGACATGAGTGAGGACTACCCATATCTGTACCTCATGCGGGGGACCCTTCTGAGGGAGAACGGTGACAGGGAGGCTGCGGACCGCGACTTCGAGGCTGTCCTCCAGAAGGACACTATCGCGGATAACGGGAGCTGCCGCCAGTACGCGCTCCATTACCTCGGCCGGGACGGGGAAGCTCGCGAGTGGATGAACAAGATCATCGCGTCCGATCCCGACGCCCCCGGGAATTACTACGACAGTGCCTGCCTGCTTGCCCGTATGGGGTGTATTGAAGAATCCGTGGACGCTTTGAAGACTGCCTTTGAGAAGGGATACCGCAGCTTCTCCCATATCGAGCTTGACGATGACATGGATCCGATCCGTGATGAACCGGAGTTCAAATCCCTGATACGGGAGTATAGGGCGAAGCACGACGCGTACCTCAAGGAGAGCGACATCGCCGTGCCGTCGCCGGAGGCGACCATCACCGAGATCGACATGGTACGGAAACCCGGGGGAACCTTCGAGATCCCCTGCGACATCAACGGGCTTTCTCTCCAGATGATCTTCGACACGGGTGCTTCAGACGTGACGATCTCCTCAGTGGAGGCGAACTTCATGCTGAAGAACGGATACCTTTCTGACAAGGACATCAAGGGCAAAAGGTACTATCAGGTCGCCAGCGGTGACCTCAGCGAAGGGACGGTCATCACCCTCCGCGAGGTGAAGGTGGGGGATGCCGTCCTCAGGAACGTGGACGCCTCCGTGGTGAAGAGCCAGAAGGCTCCGCTGCTTCTCGGCCAGAGCGCAATGGAGCGGTTCGGGACCATTACCATTGACAACATCAACGGCAAGCTGGTCATCAAGCATTGACACAGGTTTTGGGGACTTTCCTCGCGGCCGTCCATTCCGGACGGTCCGGGGAAGGACTCTCCGGCCAGTAAAGGAGACGGAAGATGAGGCTAACCAAAAAGGACTGGCGGCTGTTCACGTGGCTGCTTGTGATAAACACCGCCATGCGGATGCTGAGATTCGTTTTGACAAGGAAATAAGAACAAGGAAAAGATGAAGATATTCCACTTGAAATTCAACAAGGAGGCGGACGGGGACTGGTACATCGACTTCCCGGGGTATCCGTTCGCCCATCATAACCTCATGATGGTCGCTGGGGCCAACCAGCTCTGCGCCTATGTCGCCGAGAAGCAGGGACACCCGGACTGCGCCGTCGTGGATGTCACCCTCAATGACAAGGTGCTTGAAGGCAGGTCGCCTGACATCTGCATGTACCGCTTCAAGAGGGGGTATGGTGCATCCTATAGAGTTTGCAACCCTACGACCGGAGAGGCCCCCGTTGTCAACTGGAACGGAAGGGACGTAAGGGTGGACGAGGCATGGCTCTGCCCCGTGACGCTGCTGGTGCTCTTCCGATATCCCAGAAGGATCAACATCTATATCAAGGAGGACTAGGACATGGGAATAAATAGCATCATTATCATATGCCTGGTTATCGCGCTGGTAGCCTGTATCGTCGCACTCGCGGCCAGGCCGAACAAAGTGGAGATGTCTCAGGTTAACCGTTATGAGGGAAGGCTGGACGCCATCCAGAGGAGCATGGATACGGTCCATGAGCGCCTGGCTGGTATCGAAAAGACCGGGAAATTCCTGATGAAGGCCTCTGTAAAGGAAGCGACCCCGGAGTCGGAAGCGGAGAAGAAGCCGCTCGGTATCGAATCCGTGCGGACTGCCATCCGATACAACGGATTCTCGCCGGAGATAACCGACACGCACCTGGATGAATGGCAGACGGTAAAGTTCAAGATCGGTGACACGCAGTTCCGCGTCGACACGTCCCGGCTGCCTTTCCTGACCCTGGATCTGGGCTACTCCCTTGACCGGGAGAAGGAGGACGTGGCTCTTCTGGAACGGGCAGCGGCGGAGGTCACAGCCGGTATCTTCATCGGAAAGGCGTATGTCTTGGGCGAGGGCCAGGCCGTCGTCTTCAATGCTGAGTTCCTGTGCGACTCGTACCTTTCTCTGAGGGACAATTTCAAGAAGTACCTGGACATCGTCATCGAGACGCAGAAACGTTTCTTCGAAACCTACAACAGACTGAAGGAGGAGAAGCGCAAGGCCCAGGAGGACATCCTCTCGAGGATGGCTCCCACCGCCACCGATGGCAAGCAGGATGGCAAGGTCATGTCATAGGAGGAGCAGCGGCAATGAGAATGACGATCAACGATGTAGGTCTCGCGCTCTCCAGCGCACATCTCCTTCCGTCCGTGTATCGGGTGGGCTGCTTCCTTATCACGACGGAGGACGGGGAATTCCGCGTCCATGCGGACCGGCTGCCGGAGATATACATAGACAAGACGGTGCAGACAGACCTCTTCGAGTACGGGAACGAGGACATGCTGCTTCTGCTTGCGATGGACATGGTGAACGCGGAGATGAGTCCAGTCAAGGTGTTCCAGGGGGAAACCTATGACACGATCATCTTCCGGGCGAGTCTGTGGGCGGAATCCACCGAACGGCTCGAGGACAAGGTGAGGTGGAGTCTCGGGAAGATTGAGAATGCCATTGACGGAGTGGGCCATGCCTGCGAGTACATGGTCAGGGAAAACGGGAAGAGTATGGAATCTGAGATGATGGAAGAGTTGCGGAACCCTTCACCCGACAGCCCTTGGATCCAAGGGAAGATATCATCATAGGGAATTAACACGACGGCTACTTTGGCCCGCCTCCTGTGAGGCGTGAAAGGCAGAGGGCGGGCCCGCCGTCTTCATTCAAAAGGCAATGAAGAAAAGAATCATCATCACTATTCTCTCACTGCTGGCGCTAGTAGTCGTCAACGGCTGCTACTTTGTCTTCTGCGGTCAGGACAAGGCGATGGGCAAGCTGCAGCGGGGTGCGGAGCTGAACATGTACGAGAAATGCAGCATCTACACGATGCATATCGGCCTCTGGACCCTGGGCTGGCCAATGTCACCCCAGGCGGCCAGGGAGTGCCTCATGCTTCACTTCCCCCAGAAGGACACGGTGACCATCAAGATGCGCCTGTCTTCCCCCAGGATCGACGCTGCGGTGGGCTCGTTGAAGGACCGTCCGGTCGGATTGTCCGTGGCAGTATCCTGGGATGGGACGGGAGCCTACTCGCTCGCCAGTCCGGAGCACAAGGCGGCGATTGCGGTGAACTCCTGCAGGATCGTGAAGGAATGGCAGGAGAATAACCTCTACACGTGCAGCTTGTACTGCTTAATGCAGTATCCACGGTATTCGAGGACGATCTTCACCCTAGGCTCCGTTCGGATTCCCCTCCAGGAAGGGCTTTTCCGTTACCTGCAGGAAAAGGGATGGCTCGGCTGCTTCATGGCCCGCTACCGGATCGGCAATGGCGAGGAATAAGGAAAAAGCGTACAGCGATTTGCCGATAATCATCAAAACGAACAATGGGAAAGATAGGAATGAATAAACAAAAAAATGCATTCATCGTGTCCGCCTCTGCAGCACTAGTACTCATCCTTGGGCTGCCGGTCTATTTCGGAGCAATTCAGGAAAGAAAAGACAGCTATGAGGCCGAGAAAATGGGTTTTCTCTCAGGACCGCTGAAGGAGAAGATGAAGTCGGACTCCAGCATCCTGGTCGCATCCGTTAGTATCGTGGAAACAGGTAGCGGGAAGACACCCAATTCGTGCCTTCTAACGAGGGGCAAGGAAGGGGAGATTCGCGAAGATCCCTATGACATCGACAGGGTGCCGGTCATCCCAGCTGGAATGATGCAGGGACCGTCCTTGACTTATTTCCTGAATAGGAATTACAATAAGCTGGAAGAGAAAATTCCGACTTGTCACGGGGTCATACCGGAACTCAGAGAAAAAGGAAACATGATTGGAGACCAGCATATCCTTTCATATGAAATTACGACTGGAAAGGATTCCATCTCGGTGAGGGAAGGGTTCCTGATGTCTTCGCGATACGTTATGGACCGGATAGCCCTTAACAACGAGCAGATATGGAGGGAGTATATTGACAAGTTCGTTGACTACTTTGGCTCGTCTGATGCCTATTATGTCCCGAGGATATGGGACCGTTATCTTTTCCGGAAAGAATACGCATCTATAGTGGACGGTCATGGCCTGCACCTCTCGCAAGGACAGATCCTGACCTTTTATGATGCCATTGCAAACGGGGGAGTTCGCCCTCGGCACCGGTATCTTAGGAGAAGGACAATCTGCTCGGCCGAAACTGCCCGTACGATGAGCGAACTCCTTAGGGAAAACGTCCTCTCTGGAACGGGGGTGCTCTTGTCCTCCCATCCCGTGCATATCGCCGGAAAGACGGGATCCGGAATACTCGGTCACGGATTCGTGCCTGGGGTACTTAGGTCAGCTGTACCCGAACCGGTGGCTGTTGCTTCCTTCGTGGGATTCTTTCCTGTAGAATCCCCACAGTACACGATGTGTGTGTCCTTTTACTACAAATCAGATGGCTGCCCCGCCAGTCCGGCCGTTCCGGTACGAGTGTTCGGGGAGCTTGTCGACAAGATGATGGAGGAAGGTAAGTTATGGAAGAAATGAGAAAACGCTATGTCAACGCATCGGTCCTACTATCGGGGGTAACATGTCTCGCGATGATAGTCAATCACCTAGCTAATGAAGCCTCCATGTACGAGTCCGTGCTTCCGGGTTGGAGTTTCATGTGCGGTCTCTGCACACCGCTACTCTGCGTCTGGGTGGGAATACTCTTGAGACGGAGATTTCCTAACCCGCGATGGTGGGTCCAGACGCTCATCCTTCTCATTGTCCTTTTCCTCTTGTATCGGTACAGGCATTTCTTGAACTATTGGTATTGGTGGAAAAGTAATCTCTATCTCTATTTGGCGATGATAGGAACAGGTTATCTGGTTCCGACCAGGATGCTGGTGGAAACCGGAAGGAGAAAGGGATGGGAGTATCTCGTGCTGCTCCTGATGTCAGTTTTCTGCTATACGGCAGTATCGGTCGTCAATCACAGGCTGCATTACATGTCCGTGATGCCGGAGCTACAGGAGATGGAACAGCTAATGGAGAGACTGGCTAATGATACCACCCCCTTGCTTGTCATTCTGACCGCCTATTTTGCGGTAATGCTTTCCTTCTCCAAGATCGGACAGCATCTTGGGGAAAGCTACTATTTCCGTGGGTTTGTCGTAGTGCCGGCACTTTTCACTTTCCTGGCCCTTCTCGGGAACCTCATACCGTCATACTGGAGGTGGGATCTCTTTCTGTTACCCATTCTAGTAAATCCGATAACGGTGTATCTGGTGGTGGTTTTGGGGAATCTTAAACGAAGGAAGAAGATGAAAGAGGAAGACAGGAAACCTCTCAAAGACGTATTGATGCTACGTTAATGAACAGAAGAAGAAAACTAGCAATAATATATTCAAGATAACAGTTATGGCTTTTTTCAGGCAAGAGTTGGCCATTGATCTGGGCACGGCCAACACGGTGATTTTCAAGGATGACCAGGTCGTCCTTGATGAGCCCAGTATCATAGCATTAGAATCTAAGACGGACAAGCTATATGCGATAGGCAATGAAGCACAACAAATCGAAGAACATACTCCACCTAGACTATACACAATCAGGCCCCTGATGAACGGGGTAATAGCAGATTACGATGCTGCCGAAAAGATGCTTACAGGATTTATAAAGAAAGCGACAGGAATGAAAGGCGGGCTTCACAAAATCTTCAAGCCGGCACTCAAGATTGTCATCGGCATTCCTGGTGGGAGCACACCTGTGGACATGCGGTCGATTAGGGACTCATCTGCACACGCGGGGGCACATGACCTATTCATGATTTACGAGCCAATGGCTTCCGCTATGGGAATAGGGCTTGACGTGACCGCACCTAATGGCAACATGATAGTCGATATCGGTGGCGGGACAACGGAGATTGCCGTCATCTCTCTTGGTGGTATCGTCGAGTCGTCCAGTATTCATGTGGCCGGCAATGAACTGACTACGGATATCGTCGATTATCTGGGACAGCAGCACAACATCAGTATCGGTCGAACTACTGCGGAGCAGATCAAATTCGCCGTTGGATCGGTCTTGCCAGAATTGCCGGAAGGGGAGGAACCTGAGGACTATATCGTGGAAGGTAAGAATCTTGTTACTGCTCATCCCTCAACGGCGTCAATCTCTTATCAAGAGATATCCTCCTGCATTGACAAAACCATCACAAAGATTGAAAGCGAGATCATCAAGGTCCTTCAACGTACCCCGCCTGAGTTGTACTCGAACATCGTGAAGAACGGTATATGGTTAGCGGGCGGTGGCTCGCTGCTTCGCGGTATTGCGAAACGCTTTACCGAGAAGGTTAATATTGCATTCCGGGTAGCTGATGATCCTCTAAAGGCTGTCGCCAGAGGCACATGCCTTGCTTTGAAGGGAACAGACAACTATCCTTTCTTAATGAAGTAGAAAACAACCGTATATCCTCATTGTGGCATCTCTAAAAAAAGATTGTGCGTGTGCAATTCGATTACTGCTAAGTGAAAGCGAACAATAACCACAGCAAAGATGAAACTACCGAGAGTACCAACAAAGATAGAACGAATGTGGTCAACTTTGAAATGGATACACGAATGGAATTGGCTGGGAGGTGCTACGATTTATGTTGATCCCTATCCCGAGGCCATGCATCTTTATCGAAAGTTGAAAAAGAATGCCGAGAAAAGATACCGGAAATATAACCGGGAAAGAATCAGAGAAAACCGAATCGGCCTTAAAAGAGCGATTCAAATGATTTTAAACGCCTAATAAGATGAAGAGAGTGACCTTCATGCTATTTGTATCGAGCATTGGTATTGCATTTATCCTCTATGACTGCAAGCCTAAAGCGAGTAAAACACAAGTCAGCCTGATTGAGCGATCCCAGGGAATGGGAGTGCCTGTCCCGGAGGGCCCCGAGGATTCGGTGGTCTACGTGAAGTACACCCCGAAAGCTACGTTCACGACAGTGGCCGAGATGGAAGCCAAGATGCCTACCGGAAACGTAGAAAGCATTTTAGGAAAGGTGAATGCGCAGTTCCTGGATGGGTGCTACTATACTGGTGACACTTCAACTCCTTTCCTGGCATCGTTTGCTGAGCGGTGGAATAAGACGGAATTCCTCCGTCGTTTTGTCAATGCCGAGGAACTTTTTGAGCGCGAGAATACGAACTATGGGGATTCGCTGACTATTGAAACGGTCAGGGGCGTGATGCCTCTTTTGCCGAACGAATACCAACTGGCATTCCGGAATGCAAACTGCAGGGCACGGGCAAAGAAACTTGTCCAGATGTTGACAATAATTGATTATGTTCCGGAGCAGACTGAGAGGATGGCTAACTATTTTACGGAACTAGTTAACGTTCCATTTGATACTCCTGAGTTCCTAACTCTTGAAGAGAGGGAGGCCGTGGATAAGGATTTCTGGCTGCTCTATGACAAATCGAAGTATGTGGAGGATTATGATGATATTCTGAAGAAGCGCCTGGCCGAAGAGGTTGACTATGAAGAGTTGGAACGACTATCACTTCCTCTGCAGAAGAAGTATTTGGCTGCTGAGGATTTTGATACGAAGTGTATTTATGGACTGGAGCTTGCGTGTTATAGTTTCCCGGATCAAATAGATTACCTGGGCGAACTTATAGAAGATGGGCGCTATTCGAAGTATCTGTTTGAGGTTTGGGTCTCCTGGCGACTCCGGGCCCAGTCCCGAGTCTTCGGCATTTCCACATGGTCCGAGATTCCGGACAATTTGTATGACAATGCCCGGCTCCTTGTGGCAAAAACATTCGTGAAGCATATCGAAGAGAATCCATCGGATACGCTTGCCAAGTTGCTCCTGATGAACCTCATCTATACGGAGAATCTTCATCGTGCTGGTGGTTATTATGGGAATGAAGCAATGGGAGCAGATCTGACGTTGCGGACGCGGCATTTCCTGCCTGAAGATGAGGCCGAAGAATAAGGGTGTAGGATGAAATACGAGGTTCAGCAAGCACTTAATGAGATTATGGAAATCCCGCCCATTTTCCGGCGGGATTACATAATCGATTATCTCCGGCATAATATGTCAGCGGAGCAAGCCCGGCAATTCCTTTTCAAGAAGACCAAGATTAACTTCCTGCAGAAAATGGTTTCCGAGGGATATATCACACGTGAGGAAGTCCTTGAGAAAATAGGGAAGGAACGCATTGAACAATACTTCCATATATTAAGCAAGATGTCATGATAGCGGATACACTGTTTAACTGGGATAAGGCAGAATTGGCAAACATCCTTGCTGAGAGCCTGGTAGATGCTGAAGATCTCATTGAGACCTTCCCGTCCATTGAGAAGGCTTGCGGGATTGAAGAAGAAATACTCCCCGACTTTATCGAGCAGAATTGGAAGATGATTCTGCACGATTATGATATTGCGGAACTCGAAGCGTGGATTGCCGAGAAGGAATATGAAGAATCGTGGGAGAACTGGAAAAACGAGTGTGCGGAGCAAGATCAAGAGTATGAAGAATACAAGCTTGAAGAATATTGCTGGTCAATCATTGAAATTGCGTTGAGTTTCAGAGTTATGGACCTGGCGGAGCAATGGGGGCATCCTCCCAAGTGGCGGAAATCATAATACATTAATCCGAGCGAAGCTATAACGCTGTCTATGCGAACTGCCGTGAAGAGGTAATAACCATTAAGGCTTGCTATCAATGGATGTCCCACGTTTTGAGACACTCCCCTTCTACCTTTGCCCTTGCATGGACATCATCATCAATGTTGTATTTCATCGAAAATCACTAACTTTGTTTGATTAGAAAAGTCTAATAGCCAATGCAAGAGCTAAAACAGTATAAGACCCCTGATGGTTGGTGGACGGCCGACGTGGACATCTCCTCTGAGGAATGGGTGACCCTTCTCCAAAATGACGATGTCATCCGACCAGAGGCCCGCAAGTGGTTGCTTCGTCTCTATGCAGAGAACGATCATGTATCATCTTGTCTATTACTGGGCAAGAAGTTCAGTGTCGATCCTAAGGTCATCAATGCAGTTCTGACGAACTGCGGTCACACAATTCAGAAGCATTTGAACAGGTTTTCGATCGTAAATGACGAGGAAGGCAATCATTATCTCACGATCTTAACGCTCGGGAAATCTGGAGGTAAATCTGGTTTCCAACTAAAGGTGAGGCCTGAACTCGGCCATGCCCTTCATGAGTATCTGATTGAATCCCTGTTGAATGAATTCGCCAAGCAAGTCATTCCTATCGGCTTGTCGAGGGAAACCGGCATTGACGAGTTATACAAGTGGGAGATTGTTTCTGATTGCCAGGGTAAGAGTGATGCTCAGGTTCTACAGCGTCTGCTCGGAACGAACCTGATCAACAATCAGTTCGATGGTGCCGCAATCAAAAAACTCTTGCAATCTGAGCCTGATGACATCTGTCATTGCTTCACTCTGCTCAAGGGTGATTTGTCGGGACTTCAGGGCAGGTATAATAGCTTCAAGCAAGCAGCGGACGATCTCACCGGCGATAGGTGGAAGTACCAGATCTCAGATGAGCGTATGGCCGGAGCATTCCTCGCATGCGCTGATCCTGAGCACTATACTTTCTACAAGAACGACGCTTATAATTCCCTCTGCGGCTACCTCCGCATTCCATCGGTGGCTCCGAGGAAGAAGCTCTGCCATTTCTACGAGCTCCTCTCTGAGCTCTTGACTCATTACGAGAAGCACACAGAGCTTGTATCTTTCTTCGAGAAGGAAACAGAAGGATACATTCAGAGTCCCCTGCTCAATGTCCAGACCATCGTATGGTATATGCAAGAGTATATGAACAAGCAGCTCGCTCCGGATACAAGATTCACTTGGGTTCCGTTTGTCAAGGAGTTTGCTGAAAAGCTGCTTTCTTACAGGGATAAACGAGAGGAGTTGCTCTCCATCTTCTATGGCATTGGAGACGAATTGACTCACGCCTATCAGGAGGGGGGAGAAAACATCACGGATATCACTCCTTTTACTGTCTTAGGAACTCTTGCCGTTGGGAAAATTGAACGCAGGACACAGTTCGCGAGCTATTTCAAGGAGAAGTTTGGAATCAAGGCCGATATCCCTACGGACTATACGGGTTTCCCTTCTTTACATCCTCAGCGGGTCATGTTCATCTTTGGTAAGAATAAGGCCGAACATACTGAACCGTTCTGGGACCTTTTCGATGCCGCATTGTCTGGCAAAGGCATATCCGAATCCTTTGATGAGGTCATGAAGGTCAAGGGTGCCAACCGCAATGTGTCCATGGGGCTCTTCTGGATTGCCCCGAAAGATTTCCTATCATTCGATTCAACAAATGAAGCTTACCTGAAAAACTACGGTTTCCCTCCTATCCCGGGCAAGGACAAGATCAATTACGTCTTCTACAGGAGCCTTATGGACCAGGTAAAGGAGAAGATGGAATCAGGCGAGATCAAGGAGAAGGACTTTTTGGAGTTCTCAGCCACAGCATACGCATTTGGTAAAGACATTAACATTGACGACGATATGGAGCCGACTTATTACGACGAGATTACAACTGCGCTCAAAGACAAGAAATGTATTATTCTTCAGGGAGCCCCTGGAACAGGTAAGACCTATGCTATTCCTGAGATTGTTGCACGTTTGTGCGAGGAACCCGTAGACCTTTCCGACCGTCACCAGGTGATGGAGGCCTTCAGCCGCCTTGTGAGCGAGAAGAGAGTAGTCTTCACCACTTTCCATCAGTCAATGGATTATGAGGATTTCGTCGAGGGTCTGAAGCCTTTCGTGGATGAGAACAAGAACGTCTACTATGATTTTGTAGACGGTATTTTCAAGTCCATCTGCAAGGATGCGGCAAAACCCGTTATCCGCAACAATAGCATCGACATCAATCCAGATGCGATTATTTGGAAAGTCTCTCTCCAGGGTACTTACGAAAATGAAGTTCGCACGGAGTGTCTGAAGAACGGCCACATCCGAATTGGATGGGATGAGTACGGAGAGAATTATGAGGAGCAGTCCACCTTTGAACATGGAGGAAGGATTATTCTTGATGCATTCTACAATAAGATGGCTGAAGGAGATATCATCCTCTCCTGCTACACGAATAAACTAATTGATGCTATTGGAATTGTAGAGGGTGAGCCTGAATGGCATGAGGAATATGAGTGGTACAGGAGGGTCCGCAAGGTTCGGTGGTTAGTTAAGGGAATAAAAGAGGACATCTCCGTCATTATGGGCAAGGTGATGACGCTCAGCACTGTTTACAGGTTGAATGACATAACCGTTGAGAATGTCCTTCAGATATTACAAAAGCATTCTGCGGCAGGAACCGCGACATCGGAGAAGAACACAAAGCCCTATGTCCTCGTCATCGACGAAATCAATCGTGGTAATGTATCCAAGATATTTGGCGAGCTTATTACTCTGCTTGAGGCAGATAAACGCAGCGATGGTGCCATGCCTCTGACCGTGCGCCTGCCGTATTCCAAGTCTGACCTGAGCATTCCGTCTAACCTGTACCTGATTGGTACAATGAATACGGCGGATAGGAGCCTGAGTCAGTTTGATTACGCAATGCGTCGCCGCTTCCGCTTCATCACCATGTCCTATGGCCTAGTCGATATCAACCCTGCACCGGGAAAGGTCTTCCAGAAGGAGTTGTTCGAGAAAGTGACGAAGCTATTCATCTCCAACCTCGACGAGTACCTGGAAGATGTGAACGTCCGTCTTGTGCCGGCAGACTGCTTCTCCCTGGAGTTCAAGCCTGTGGACCTTTGGATTGGCCCCAGCTACTTCATCACGGACGAGAACGAACCTGACAGCCTCCTGAACAACATCTTCTATGAGATTATCCCTACGCTGGAGCATTATTTGGAGGACGGTGTGTTCGTGGATGAGACTCCAGTCAACGCGGTCATCGAGGAACTGAAGGAGATTGCCATCAACGCCTGATGCGTATTATCAATGTCATAGAGCAGTGCAACCGGAATCTGGGTGAGTCCTGGACTCCGTTGCTTGAGCATTCCGAATCCTTTGTCCGGCGTATGCCCGGGCTGGAAGATTCGGATGCTTTCTGCTATAGCATTGAGAAAGGGATCGAAGGGTATTCCGTTAAGACCAGTTACTTCGTCGGTGTGGATTGGGTAACGAATGAGGTGGCCGTCCAAGTCCGACCCAAGGTTGAAGGAGAAGAGGATTACATCGACTACCTCCGGATGCTGACCGAGGCACTGAAGGAACCCGAGAATACCGAGCATCTGGATGGACTCCTGACCATCGATTTCAACGCAAAGCCGATTCCGTTGGAGGAGAAGGAAGACATGCTTTCTCCGTTCATCGTTGCCCAGTACCTGATGGCACTGAAGAAGGCTGTCCGGAAGGGCCTCCGGCAGTCCTATTACCTTGTCACTGCCAATCTCAATTCCAAGATCAAGGGCAAGATTCTGGTGGGCAAGAATGTCTGCAAGAACTTGAGCAGCGGCAACCGGGTAGACCATTTCTGCCAGTATCAGGAATACGGCATCAACTCTGAGGAGAACAAAATCCTGAAGAAAGCTCTGTCTCTCTCCAGCCATATCCTTTCTACCTATCGGGGCGGTTTGGATGTTAGCGCTCTTAAGAAGACAATCGCTCACCTTTACCCTTATTTCCGGGGAGTAGACGATGACTGCGATCTTTCCAAGGTTGATACTTTCAAGGCTAACCCTATCTTCAAGGACTACTACAAGGCCCTTGAGTATGGAATCCTGATCATGAAGCGCTCCGCCTACGGATTCAACAGGAGTTCCAAGCACATTGATTCCACACCGCCATACTGGATCGATATGAGTAAGCTCTTCGAGTTGTATGTATACCGCGAGCTCCGACGCCTCTATCCTATTCCTGGGGAGGTTCACTACCACATGCACTTGCGTTGGCGTGAATTGGATTATCTATTGGCTCCTCAGAACGGGACCCCGATGGTCATTGACGCGAAGTACAAGCCCCGCTATCACAACAGTGAACCTGACATCGAGGATATCCGACAAGTATCCGCATATGCCCGTATGGAGGGCGTCTATAAAAAGCTCAACCTGCCAGAGGATCGGATTTTCGACTGCCTGATCGTTTATGCTAACCAGGAGTGCCCTCCGGCCATCCCGGACAAGTTTGACGCACTAGATATGGCAAAAGTCAACGGCTACGCCAAATTCCGGAAAATCGGTATTAGCTTGCCTGTAAGGAAATAGTGCGTAAAGAATGAAGGCATATTGTTAATTAAATACTTACATATATGAGCAAAGGACTTTCATACTTCCTTGGAATTGTAACAGGCATACTGCTGACGCTTGGCTTCTTTGCCGTGAAAGCCTACACCCAGAGTCAGGGTGAGAATGGCCCCCAAACTGAGGAGGAGACCAAACTTCCCGACGGCGTGACTATGTTGGACGAGCCTGTTCCGTTCAACGAAGCAAAGAACTTCCAGGTATTACAGGTCGTATTCGAGGATGCCGCTCTCGCGCAGTCAGAAAAAAAGATGCAGTACACCGGCTCTATTTATTACACTGACCCTGTTGTTCTGATTGTTGCCGATGAGAAGAATACCTTCTACGACGATCAGATTGTAAAGGCCCCCAAAGACTGCAAGGTCATCCAGGTTGGCACCTATAACTACAAGACCCAGATGGGCTGGAAGACCGTCCCTATCATCCGATTTGCCAAGGCCACGGAACGGTGAAAATCGAAGAAGCTATCGTGTATGTCCTCGCCTCTTCTGGGCACGGCATGAAAACCGAGCAGATTGCCAGGGAGATCAATGAGAGGAAGCTTTTCATCCGGAAGGGAAACATCCCGGTGGATGGAAAAATGGTGTACGCTGTCATCATGTCGCATCCCGATACCTTCGCAAAGTCCGAGGGCCGGATCCGTTTAATCATATAACCATGGTCGGCAAGTTTAAAGTCATAACCCTCTGCGGCAGCACACGGTTCAAGGACCAGTTCCTTGAGGCTCAGAAGCGTCTCACCCTGGAAGGAAACATCGTCATTAGCGTAGGTCTTTTCGGCCATTCAGGCGACGATGAAGTCTGGACAGAAGGGACCAAGGAGATGCTGGACAACATGCACAAGCGCAAGATAGACATGGCAGACGCCATATATGTCATCAATGTTGGTGGTTATATTGGCGAAAGTACGCGCTCGGAGATCGATTACGCCACGAGACACGGGAAGGAGATTCTTTACCTGGAGCCTGATTCTTCTCTGTAGTTGTCCCGTAAAATGGGACACTCCTCCCCTATCTTTGCAGTAAATCACACAGCAATGAAAGACAAACACGCTAGCAGAATCGAGCTATTTGACTCCACACTGTCCATTCTCCGCCAAGGATGGTACATATCGAAATCCGGAAAGAAGATTGACCTTCCTTCTGCTGATGAGGTTATCGCCAGCGCTGCCATGTATAGTGAGCCGCTGCACACTCTCATTGATCCGGTCGCTCCGATCCAGACCGAGGTCCGTGTCGAGAACGATGACTGTGTCCTCGTTGCGAAGAGGCTCATCGACGAAGGGTATAATCCTGCCATGCTGAACCTGGCCGATCTGTACACTCCCGGCGGTCTTGTTGAGTATGGCTCCGGAGCCCAGGAAGAGAACCTCTGCCGTCGTAGTAACCTCATCCTTTCTCTCTATCCCTTCTCTTCTTCCAGGATCCGTCAGTATCCAGATCTCGGGATGACCGAGCAAGCGGACCAGTACCCGATGGACGAGCGTTTCGGCGGGGTCTACAGTGGCATCGTCACATTCTTCCGTGGTCCGGAATCCGAAGGATCCTTGCTTGAGGACACGCCTTACAACATCCCGGTGATTTCCGTGGCGGCGCTGAGCGGTCCACGCATCGGGGCAGATGGGCTGATGTTTCCCGAAGAGACAGAGATCACCCTGGACAAGATGAGAACCATCCTGCGGATCGGCATGGCCAATTTCCATGACTCCCTTGTCCTGTCCGCCATGGGCTGCGGCGCCTTCGCCAATCCGCCTTCCCACATCGCGAAACTCTTCCACCAGGTCA